>JGI24159J19872_10007565_pt1 | contig 14223 bp, 6 predicted proteins | sample Ectturendosymbi4_FD_19872 | JGI IMG/M metagenome (IMG submission 19872) | reverse complement strand
GATTAGAATATAAAATTTCATCTTTATTCTTTGAAAGTTTCTGCAAATGTCAAAATTGCTATGCAATGTTTTGAAAATTTCGGGGGGCAAATGCCCCAAATTCTCCCCCTGGTTGCGCGCTTGCGCGTAATATATATATAATACGCGTATATCAATACAACGTGACCAACGAAATAAAGGTTTACGCCGTGTCATGCTGAAACAACTTGGGGCACGTTTACGTATGCAAAGTTTGTGAAAAACTGTTAACGAAGTGTAGTTCTATTGTTGTTAGAAAAGTCACAGACTGAAAGGCCAAGTTTCAAACTTATGGCGCCCGGGGCAAGAAAGAAGTTTGGCGCCCCAATGTTCGAACTAGAGCTCGACCGATAAGGCTTTTTTGGGCCGATACCGATATTTTTGCTTTACTCAAAACACTATTGAAAGACATTACACATTTTTTCTTCAGTATGTAGGCCACATAAACAAATGGAATAATTACACAAGTTACAAATGAAAGAGCAAATTATTATATGCTGTTTCCAATAGGACGGACCAGTTAAGTTATGATCATATTGCCGCACAACGTCGAATTCTGTGCAAACCTGGGTCACGAAAACGCTTAACCACCACAGCATGCACCCTGATTAGTTCGCCGCTGTCTTCTGCTTACCGCGCAAAGCCTGCGAACGAATGTTACGTCATAGAGCGGTTTATTGGGACGATTGCGCAGCGGTCTGTACATCACGCACTACTTGATGTAGTCCGAGGGCTACGCGCCGTATGGGACAGGACAGAGAATAATCAATCAGAGACGAAGTAGCAACTTGGGTTTCCGAACACACCTGCAGAACAATATGTGCAGCGGCTTTTGTGAGCAAATATTGGCGAAAGATATCGACATGCCGTCAGTGAAGCTCTAGTTCGAATCTAAGCTCTTTCGGGAGCAGATGTGCTGTAGTCAAGAAAGTACTTGCAACTTTGTGGGGACTTTTCGGCGCCCCGGAGTGGTTCAAGGCCCGGGGCATTGTGACCCCTCGGTACGCCCCTGCATATAAGATCTGGTTTTAAAGGTTTCTTGCTGTGCTCGTCCCCGTGCAAACGTGCTTCTTGCTGTGCTCGTCCCCGTGCAAACGTGCTTCTGGTGTTGGAAAGAATCGATTCGTGAACAAATACTCTGTGTGCCACTGATGCAGCATGCGAGCGAGGCATGAACAGCTCTTGGACTGATTGAACATCTAGAAGTTTTTTGGCTCCGGCTCCAGAATTATTTGGTCCATTGAAAACTGAAAACCATTGTATCATTTGTACAACTCCCTTACCCCACAAACTATGTCTGTGGAACCGGAACCCGAATTTCAAGCTCTGCCTCCACCATCTAAAATTTTTGGCTCCAGCCATTCCAAAATTGCTTGGACTCCACAGCCCTGGTTCGAAATGCATAGAAAGCTGCAAGATCCTAATGATCGCATCGTCATGTGTCGGTGTGTTGTGTTTAATGTGTTGGTATGTTGTTTTTAATGTGTCGGTGTGTTGTGTTCTTGTGTATCAGATTAAGCCAAGTGTGCCTTGTGTTCATTTAGGTCATCAACGGTGACGTGGAAGATCCTTACTCGTGCGGAGATAGCGAAAGTGACCTGGGGAGGGTCGACGCCGAAGTGCTGCGCGACGGGAGGCGTCGCGCTGGAAAATCTCGCAGATCAGCGAAGCGTGAAGAGCCGACAAGATCACGTCACCACAGTAACAGCAGCGAAGTGTCAGTGGACAGTGCCTACGTCAATACCACGTCACACAGGCATGATAAAAGAGCGAGCAAGTTCGAGAGCGAATGTGAGCTGAAGATGTCATCCAGCGTTGACGTCAGTTCCAGCAACGGTGACGACACAGCCGACACGGATGAGCACCCCCCGAGCTACAGCTCCCTGAAGCCAGACGCGTCACTGAGGAAAGCCGAGAGAAACCTGAACCGGATAAAACGCGCGGATTCGGTCAAATCTGGCGGAAGCGGAAAGTCCGACCTGGAACACCGTGACAGCAGCAGCAGCAACAGCAGTAAACATACTGCCAAGCGCGTCAGCAAGAACCAACCGGCGCCGCCAAGCCGCCAACGATCGGCCACAATGCCCCGGGCAGCGCTCAATGAGCCCCCCATGCGTCAGAAGTCTGATAAGCGATCTCACACTTTGAAAGGTGGTCAAGCTTCTCGTCGTAAGACGGACCGAGTCGAAGTTGATGCAGCAGTAAGTGAAAAATCGAGCAAAAGGCCTTCATCTGGAGGAAGCAAAAGAGATCAAAAGAAGCCATCGAAGGCAGGGAAGTCCGTGTCTCCGAGCGCCCTGGTCGTGTCCACTGACGACCTCCTCGATGGATCGAACGCGACTTTGTACATGCCTCTGCCGGAGAAGAAGAATGAAGAGATTTCGAGGAAGTCCCGGCCTCCATCAAAGCAAGCGAGCAAATCGTTGCGCAAGTGCGACAGTGGTGCTCAGACCGAGATCACCGGGACTCTGTCTCGTAAAAGCGGCAAGCAGACTCCAGCAGCCAGCCAGCCACCTCCCGAGACGCCACCTAGTCCCACCAAGCAGGCTGGCGACTTGTTGGCTACAATGGTCCAGTATCTTGGCCTGCAGCCACCGGGCAGCAGCACATTTCAAAGTCCTGTGCACCAGAATTCAATCAATGCATTCCAACAACACTTGAACCAACTCAGCTCGCAGCCGCCGGCCGCCTCTGTTCCTCCCCTCCCTCCGCACCTCTCCCATCAAATATATCTTGCCTGGCTCGGCGCATATTACGCAGGTGCTGCTGGCACTTGGCCTCCCCCTGCACCCCCTGCATTTCTTTTCCCTCATGTAGCTGCGGCAAACAGTGCCATGCCCCCATTTGAAATGCCCCTTTACATCGGTGGTTTCCAACCACCCCACGATGCGCCGAAGCAACAGGAAACCAGAGGGGTCTACGAGAACTTAAGTTACTCCCACCAAGCGTCGCCATTTAATGGTACCAATGGTGTCAGTGGCAGCAACCAGTACCAGCCGTTCCGTGCCGAAGCCACTGCGAAAAATGATTCTGGCCACGTTTTGTGTCAGACAAATTATCCTGCGTACCATGCTGACTCAGGCTTGTCTGACGTAGTGATGAGTCAGCAAAACAAACAAGAGCCTCCGAGCAGAGCTGAGGAGGAAGTGAGCGATGACGATTCGGAGGTGGCGGAGGTGGCCGTCTCCAGCAACCACAAGAATGGTTTAATGGTTTATGTGCGAAGCCAGTCAACCAGCAGGACAAGCAGCACAGCTGGCACACGAGACAGTGTCGAGAGCTTGAACGCGAGTGACCCCCACCACCACTCCCCCGGCGCCACATCGAGGAACAGCGCTCTGAGCCGTCGCTCGAACACTTCTGATAGAAATAAAACCTCAACAAAAGCCAGGAAGTCAACCGCGTGGAGCAGAGACAACACCAGCGCAGGTGAGAGAATGGAACCTCCTAATAGTTGTGCTAATGTCAATAATAGAAAGCATTCCGTGAATTCATTGGGTATGGATTCAGAAAGTGGCCCCAGGGGCAGCGACCTGGCCCTCCCAGGACCCCAAGTAACAAACAGGAACGACGTTCTAAACGACACCACTGCCAGCCATGAGGAGATGATCTTGTCCCTTCGTCGGGCCCCACTGGCCACGATGGATGACGACTGTGATACCGGCCTCATGTCAAGCTCCCATGCGTCCAGTTGCTCGTCTCTCACCTCCAACCGTCACAGCAGCCACCACAGAAGTGCCAATGATAGTTCGTCCGGGGCTCATGGCCCTGGTTGGCCAGCAGGTGGGCCCTGCGAATCAGACCAAGATGCTGCTCCTGGGCCAGAAGGTGGGCCCCGCGAATCAGACCAAGATGCTGCTCGTGGGCCAGAAGGTGGGCTCCGTGAATCAGACCAACATGCTGTTTGTGGGCCAGAAGGTGGGCCCTGCGAATCAGACCAAGATGCTGCTCCTGGGCCAGAAGGTGGGCTCCGTGAATCAGACCAACATGCTGTTTGTGGGCCAGAAGGTGGGCCCCGCGAATCAGACCAAGATGCTGCTCGTGGGCCAGAAGGTGGGCTCCGTGAATCAGACCAAGATGCTGCTCGTGGGCCAGAAGGTGGGCCCCGCGAATCAGACCAAGATGCCGACAGCCACCCTTCAACAAGTGAGCCGTGCCGCGAAGGGAGTGACCTCCGTTTGGAAGAAACGTCCTTTCCGGAGGTTGCAAGTGCGGATCCGGACAACGACCCTCCTGCAGATGGTGATGATGATGATCCTCCCTCGCCAGAGTCAACATCGGAGGAAGGTGCGCCGGATGTTGCTAGAAAAGCGGGCCAGAGCGACAATGACGATTATGACGAAGTCAAAGGGGAACCCGTGACAGCGGGCGTCCCCCTCCCTGTAGAGGTAGAGCCCACGCCTGGTGTGGAGCTTTCTCCACCCGATATACTTATGATTGATGAACCGACAAAAAGTGAGGAAGGCAACGATGGAAGAACACATTCAAACACGTCATCTATGTCTGATGGTGAATAGCAGACTGTGTTGCTATCTGCTTCTTGATTTTAAAATTTCGTTTTAATAGTAACAAGTGCAAATCCCTCCTCACCCTCAAACCGCCGTGTGGTTGGATAAGGCAGCGAACGCAAACCAATCATCAGATAATTGTCGGTTTGCGAAGTTGCCATGACTTCCTCACTGCCAACCCTCATACTCGCCGATTCGCTTTCAACCACAGTGCTTGTGCAGCCATGTTAAGTGAAATCGCGTGGAATGGCGCATTTACTGGATGGATTAAGTTTCTTGATTTAATGCTCGTATGTTTGACATAGCCTTACTTTGATTATTTTGTGCAGACGAAGAAGACCGTGACGATGGTAGTGCCGGCAGCAGCTATGACGCCGACCAAAGCAGGTTTGATGAATCACGTGACGTCAGGACGCCAGTGGAAGGCTTGGTGAAGGAAGTTGATGGAGATATAGTGGTGCAGGTGTTGTGGTGGCATTCAACTTTGGCAATCTTGTTTGTGTACAAATACTACTAATGGATTTGGGAAGGACGCCTCCTCTGATATTGTGTCGATAACAAGATTTTGTCAGTGTTCCTTTGAAGACATTTTCTGCACTTTCCTCTCCCACTGTTCTAAGCTCGGCTCGAACTAATAAACCTGTAACAGACAACATGGACATAGCTTGGTGGTGAAACCCGTTGCTTCTGCTTTGTTTAAAGCCGCTGGTCACGATGCACTTTTAAATCAACTGCAAATGGAACGTCAGGTTTTGTTTGCGACAAAATATTGAAATGAACATACCTGTTGATTAATATTCGCCGATGCAAGCACACCTGCATAACGTTCTGTGCTTTGCCAGCTTGACGGCGGAACAATGGGTCCACCTCGTGTAACTTGACATGCCTGCCACCAGCGCCCATTGCAGACCACACACGTGACTGCTCAAACAGGTCACGCTTCGTTGCTCCGCAGGAACCTCAGTTCGATTATTACGCGTGGGAGCCCGACCGTGACGAGTTCACAGATGAGCGATTCCTGAGGTTCGTCGAAGTGTCGGACCTGCCGGTGGAAGCGAACGACCTCGTTGTGACGCAAGAACTGAGTCACTACCGGTGAGATTTAAGCAGCCCCCCCCCAGTTAACTCACTCATGTTCTCAGCTGCCTTCCATGATTTCATCGATGCATTCAAACATTGTTTTGTGGCCATTTCGCTGTAGCGAACTGAGTGTTCTGCTGAAGTAAAATGATGCTCCTTACCGCACTACTTACGTAAATATGACGTATTTTTGCCTGTGTCGTCAGCATGATGTCATGGTTACGTTATTGTTGAGCAACTGATGTTCGGTGCAGAGGTCTTCGCCTGACGAGGATCGACAAGAGCCACGCCCTTTGCCTCCTCCCATCCAAGGATCGAGCTCTGGATCTCCTGGACGATGATTCCATCCCATTCACGAGGAAAGCTCTGTGCGACGCATCGGAGAAGACGAAGCAGAAAGCGAAGAGCAAAGTGGAAGCTATGGGTATGTTGGCTGCAAGTTTGACGTTACATTCCGAATGCTGACAGCAGTTGATGGAAACGTTGTCGGGTGTGGTTTAGAATTCGATGAGATTCGCGCTTTGAGGCCGAAGTCGAATGCGGACGCAGCGAAACGCATGATCGCCGGTGCGCTGGGTGACGTCAGATTCGCGCCACGATCTTCTCATGAAGATAAGCGGAAGAAGGCTGCGCAAGGTTAGCGATGATGTTATTTCTTGCGTCACAAGGGCTGGCGATGACGCAACCAGCCCTAATTACCTTGTATTTCATTCCACGTACATTCCGGTGTCAGCCGAAGATCCTCCCATCATTTCCTTGCCCCACAAAAAATCCTGGTGATCAAGCGTTGATGAGGTGGGGGGCGTGACGTTCTGGATGACAGGACACGTCATGCAGTGGGCCAGCCATACCATCGTTGTGTGTTGCGTTTATCCTCCTTCAACATAACCCTTGCAGTAATTTCTTTCGTGATGGACCTTCTCTGACAAACTCTACCAGACATGTTGGGTTCCGTTTATTGTCAGATGAAATCCTTAAGTTAGTTTTTCAAACATCCTTACGTGACGTTTCTCATTGCATTCGTCCAACCCCAGCCGTGCCTTCCTCTTGAAGGCATTACCTTGTGGGGGTTGGGGGGGTTGCGGTGGTGGTTTCAACTGCTTTGTACACACCGATGACTAGGGAAGTTTATGGAGTGCGGCATGGGTCCACAGTGGGCCACTTGTATACTTTCTTATAAGTAGAAATTCCCCACGCCGTGTATGCCACTCGTACCTGCACAGGTCATCCCAGTGCCAGGAACAAGACACTGAGATGCTATTCATGTATTCATGCAGCCAAGTCCAAAAAATGTAGAAATCCTATGTGCTTGTTCAGAAAGCTGATCAAATAAAAATTATGTCAACATCTCCTCCAGCATCATCATCCTGGCGCACCGTACCCCCCCTCACTGCATGCATGGCCTCAGCCTAAGTCATGTTGATGAATGTAACTATTTCAGCCAGACGCACTTTCATCGCCCGAATTGCTTGGTAGGATTAGTGGTCTTGACTTGGGTCTATCTATTCTAGACTCCAGCTAGATGCATGCGCCCTCTTTCAGATTCTTTCAGTCATTACGCAAGTCTCATGGTCATAGGTGAAGATCGGAAGAAAGGCCGATTTAAACTGACAGCTTAGCGGTGTTTGAAAGCTCAAGTTTTGTCACAACAGAAGAATAAAGCTCACGCAGAACTGCGTTTGCATAATGCCAATCTTGTTACCGCCTTCCGACAGTCGTAAACACAACCCACCGGTACTTTTTTCAGCCTTCTGCAGTGAAACATACATACTGTCACGCGATTAATGAACGTGGTTGTGACCAGACAAAGGGGTTGTTTGTTACGTGATGCAGCGGCCAAGTAACCGGCGTAGCTGCAGATACAGGCGCTGCTGGTGAAGCCACCTCCACTGATCATATTTCCAAGTCGCCAGTCACAACCGGCAACGACAAAAGCTATGCCTTGACAAATAAAAGGTCGGCGCGGCGAAAATACTTGATGGTAAATAATACACTGCTCGCTGCAGCTTCCAAGACCTGCCGCTGCGGCAGGTCATCTTACGCTTTGTTGCGGCTTGCTGAAGCGTGACTGCCCTGTCGTCTGCGTGACGGCTGGGTGTTTTTATTGAGTTGATATTCACACTGGCAGCAATACCCAAATATTTTCTATTCGCCGGATAATGTGATGATTAGGGCAGGTTTTTGCAACTTTTTTATACTCAAAATATATTTGGTTCAATGTTTGAGCTGTTTCCAGGAATTTTATATTGCAACTTTTTCGATTTTTGCGTTCAACTTTTTACTGCAATTTTTATCAAGTATTGCGCAAAATGTAAAAGCGTAATTAATAAAAATACTACAAAACTATTTCAGTTAACGGTAGTTCTATCCTCTTTGATTGCATGAAAAAGAGCTATATGACGGATTAGCTGCGTTTCAATGTTATCTGTGACGAAACAGTTGTTTGCAAGCTTGAAGTTTCACAATCCCAGCCAAGCACGACAGTGTCCGAACTCAATTAGAGGTGGAATTGCGGAAAATCTTGGCTTTTGTCCAAGTCCGCGCAAACGAAAATAGGTTGTGTCAAGTCTTTCGCAGTCAAATGTACCGATAGATGCAACTTTTGTTGAAAATAAATGCAACTTTCTCACTTTTTTACTGCAACAAAAACTTGCCCTAGTGATGATGTAACCCCGCAAGTCCAACATTGCAGCAAACGGCTGCTCGAGTGAATCCCACTCACACTTGCGTTTATTCACCGTTCCGTTCAAATCAGATAAATACCGACATTGCGTTTAAAATGAGAATCTGCAAAACTTTGTGAAACTTCTGTTACGAGTAAAACAGGAAATGTGAATATCCCTTTCGACATCTGCCCTCGTATAACTTGGAGGTGCCTTCTCTTATGAAATACATCGTATTGCAACTTGATACAGTGAACGAACAGCCCTTGGCAGGTTTGGCCGCACAACCTTACGTTGGTGTTTTCCATCGAGGCCGCCCCGTGGTTGATAACAAGATGGCTTCGTGGCTGAATGACCAGCATCAATGTCTTACATCTGTTAGTGTCAAGATAGTGAAGCAAAAAGTGACCAGGACTCGCACATAGAGTGAAGGAATGCGTCGCGAAAGCGTTTGCAGTGGAGATGCTGCCCACCAATGCATTGTTTTATTAAATCATGAGAAACAATNCGTAACTGAAGTGAAGCTGTTGATTGACACGTGTTTGTTTTTATCTCTGCAGATGTGAAACCTGAACCAAGTTAAGCAATTTCGTGGAGTGCCAAGACAAGGAGAACAATCTTGTAATTACCATGTAGCTACTATAATAACTGATTAACGATTCCATATTTTGCCGTGAGCATTTGTGTGCTGTGCTTTTAATACGTTGATGAGATTTCGAATGGTCGGTGCTGTCTGTACCAATTCATATATATGCGAGGTGCATACACCCGGTGATGAGGCAGGTGTGGCCGCCTGCCGTCTACTGTGCCCTTCAGAGAAGTGATCTGTGTCCCGCACTGTAGATAGATCGTGTGACCGTTGACTAAGTGCCATATCTCTCTTGCATATAAATCATGTATTGTTTCCATGACGACCGCGCAAGTTTGCTTAGAAACTACGTCGCTTGCTTTCGCTCACTTAAGCACGGTTGTCATAGCGATGCGCTGCTCGCGCATGACCGAGAACCTTTTTTCGTGAACAAAATGTTTCGGCACGTCATGGGGTAGTTGTTGGAGCGGTACAACTTTTTACCTGTTCACACGGCTTGGTGCGATAAGATGTCATGAACAATCTTCTTGGTACATTACTCCGGTGCAAGGCTACACTTTGGAACAAATGCTTGTAATTACACACTCCCTCTGTAACGTACTATGGATGGACGCGCTTGTGCCGCCGCGTAAATAAACTCCGCTACTTTAACCGGCTGTTGTGTCGCTGCTGTTTGGTGCAAATCAGTTGTGGAAGTCTTTTCGAGCTCTCCTTTTAGAGGCAAGCGGCTTGAAGGAATCGTTCAAACTTGGAGTACAATTTCACCCCCAGTGCAGGGGGTTCTTGACCCGATTAGCTGCTGCTTCAGAGGCCACCTGCTATTTTCGCCAGTACCAGCAAAATTATCATTTCCTAAAATCTTAGTTCTTTACTGTGCGGGGAGAAACGCCGGTCCAGGGGACACATAAACAGTGTGGCCAGGGGACACATAAACAGTGTGGCCAGGGAGCACATAAACAGTGTGGCCAGGGAGCACATAAACAGGGGGGCGTAAACAGCACCTTCACCTTTTCTCATCACTTGCATCATGGCTGGACAATTGCCTCTCCTGTTCGTACATAGTTTACTATCAGCCTTGCTTCACAAACTTGTCCAAGCAACCATCAATGCCCGTTCCTGTTGCAGGTATAAGCAGCTTGAACAGGGGGATGTAGCAGTGTGGAAACACAATTCAAGGTGATAGCTATTTTGAAAAATCCGACTTGTGTCCACAACCAAGACTTTCACTAATGGTGGAGGAACCTTTTTCAAAGTGGGGGCATAAGTCCACGTCAAAAAAGTATGGAGGATTTTTTTTATTGTACAATTTACTTCAATAATAGACCCAATGCTAATAATTGTGTTGCTTCAACCTATTCACGAAACATTCGAAATTTAAAAGTTTTTTAAAAAAATTAAAGGCCCATGTTCCACCCTTGATCTTCGCAATAAACCGCAAATGCGAAATGCTTGGAAATGTGCGAAGTAAATTCCTCGCCGGCTTTGATGTTTCAATCCACTTCTCTGTGCGCAAAAGTGTCCGACGCAATTCACCACAGTGGACCAGACCTTATGCTTGTGAAATGCAGACCTGGAATTATCGGCAAATAAGCACCCTCTCGTTACAGCTGGGACAAGTCACGGCCAGCTCTTACCACCGGAAATCGGAATTTTTTCCACCAGCAATGGCTTTAAACATTACTGAAGGTTGAATACCGCCACAGCAGCAGGCCCGTGGCCACGGGGGGGGGGGCATTCGGGGGCAGTTCCCCCCAAATTTCTTTTGTTTGCCCCCAAATTTTCTTGTCCCAGAAAAATTTGTTTCAAAAATATGATAAAAACAAAAATCGTGCCCCCTAAAATGTATTTTGCCCCTCAAAGCATCGCTACGGGCCTGCACAGCAGGAAGCGCTTCGATGCATCTTAAAACAAATAAAGAACCAAACGCAGAGATTCCAAAGAACTTACTACTGTTATGGATGGCGCCGGGGCAAAATAGCGTGGGGACAGATGCTTGCCCACGACAAATGACCTCCTCTGGGTCCAGGGACACCGGAATATCGGTAACGCAGGGGAGGGTGGCAGTAAAAAAGTTGAGGGCAATGGAAAGTTTTTTGCTACTGTTCAACAATAATTTTGATCTCAAAAACACTAAAAGAAGTTATCCTACTGTATAGAAAAAGCTGTTGCAATTCGATCTTGATAAACTATAAAATTGCCTATGATGCTGTTATGAAAAACACACCACCGCCCTCGTCCCCCTTTTGAAAGGTCGGGGGTAATGCCTGCGCTCTCCGACAGTGGCGTAGCCAGCCCGAAAATTTGGTGGGGGTCAAAAAATTTGGGGGAGGCCAAAATGCTTGATTTTAGGCGAATAGCACTATTTTGTTTAGAAAAACGCCTCTCAAAGCACAAAATGACTATATTTTCTAAAAATTTGGGGGGTCCATGGCCCATTTTGCCACCGCCTGGCTACGTCTATGCTCTCCGACGTTCCTGCTTACCGCTATCAGCAGTCACTGTCTCGCTGCATTACCTGCCGAGATGTCTGGGTTCAACAGTCAAATACGGCAAAACGCATATATCGTAACTTGAAGCGAACGTTAGAAGATTTGTTATGTTGTTGTGAGACAATAACGACCAAAACTAAAACAACCCGCTCGCAAGTTTCGCATCCTGCCTCTGCGGGCAAAGGAACGGGCATAAGTAAACTGCAAGCTGCATGACACAGTCAACCTGGACCAGGTTCTTGAGCAATGTGAGTGTCATCCCGGCAAATAAACTGTCATTGCAAGAAATAAATCATTTTATCGGAATTGAGCTGCTGATGTCAAGTTTTTCAGAAAATATTGGTTCTTAGTCGCAATTTCCAGAAAGGGTAAACGCCAGTTTTAAACCCCTGCCAACGCCCATGGTTTTGACGTACCACGAGTTCAAAACTGTTTGCTTGAGTTCAGTGCCAAAGCATAACAGTTACAGTCATTCGTTTCGCATTTACACGTTCAACAACAATGCTGACCTCAAAACTAATAACAAAAATTGTATGAAACCATTCTGAATTTTGTGTGTGCAAATAGCTGCAGGAAATTTGTTTAAAGTTGATCTTAATAAATCATAAACTTCTTATGATACTGTTTTGTAAGGGCACCTGTGCCCCCGTTGCCCCCCTTTCAAATGGCAGGAGGGAAGTGTCCCCATCATTCACCCTCGTTCCGGCTTCCCTGTCTGGGCCACCAACATCGTATCCAGCGGAATGCCAGCTGGGGTGAGGGCAGGCTACCCCGCAGTGGCACACGGGAGTGTACCTGGTGATTTCAACACAGAAGTAGGCTGAAATCTGCCACAGCTGGCCGGAAGCCAAGGAAGAGAGTGGCGACCGCCCGCCCTGACTGAGACTGCCAGCCCCTGTTGCCGAGATAACGTGGAAATTTGATGGAGTTCCTATCTTCAAGACAGATTGGCGAACCTGCCTACCTGCGACTACTTTAGTCAGACCTCTATTCTTAAGACCTGTTTAGCATGGGTGGCCCGCTGGGAGCGTGAGCTCATCGCGCCAGCACAGCTCTAGGACTGGAGTCTCAAACACGCGGCCCGCGAGGGCGTTTTGTGCGGCACTCGATGCTTTTTGGGGATTTTCAAATAATTAACTAATTTTTTTAAAGTTATTTAGTTTGTTTCACCGGTGTTTAAAAGTGCTCGGCTAGCGAGTGAACAAGTTCCTTTCAAACGAACGTAGAGGCGGCTGGAAATTATTTCCCCGTAACTCAAGATACCTTTCGCAGAAAATAAGATGTCAAAGCTATTTCTAATAAGGCAAGTAGAGTTTCAGGCCCTGCTCTAGGGATCGCAGAGGTACACAAGACCCTCTGCCGCGACAAGGCAGTAGTCAGAAGTAGTAGTACTGAACAAGCGGCTGAAAAGTCTGGGTCATTTTATGTAATGAATAATTTCGCCCACATAAGTGTTACCTCAAAGTACTTTGCGCAGCAACCCGCACGTATTGGGAACGGTTGTTACGTTTGCTTGTTATGCGGAATTTTGACCTGCAATAAGTAAAAGTTAAACGGTTCTTATATTTGAAGTGGCGCGACATGCTGCAATTACTCCGAGGCCGTCGAAAAACTACCAATATTTTTGTTTAACACACGGCACTCCAACAGTCTGCAAAAAGGCAGGGAGCATTGCCTCCGTGATCCTGCGCACCTGGGTACACGTGTTAGTGCTAATCAGCAATCCACTGTCATTTGCCCTGATCAGGTGTCATGCCAGTCAGCTGGCGTGCTTGGGGCACCTACGTATATCGCGGTGCTCGAATCCCTAGGGAGTGTGAGGTAATTGGAAGACGGAGAACATTAACACGGACTGCAGTTGAAAGGAGATGGTCAGGCTGCAGTGCCAAGACATATGTAGAAGTAGCTGACTCCAACAGCTTATATCAACCTGCGTTCTGCAGAGTGTGTGTGTTCATACTATGGACTTCGTGTCTGCTATAAACAAATAAATTAAATTATATTTAAATAACTAGGAACTTACAACGGTTATTTACGTGAGTGTTTAGTGATTAATTGTTATATTCACATCATTCACTGAAAGAGTTGCAGACATGTTGAAACGTATTGTAAATAGGTTCAAAAAGTTGGAAACTGATGAGATGCTTGGGAGGTTGGCTTCGATTGAAGTCTGAAGCATTTTTCATGTAACGCTTCGATCTATAAAAGCATTAAAATGCTGACACTTACGTGGACGTTCGTTTTCCCCGCTTGGTTTCATTGGTGTATCTCAACACAGAGTTGGTAGATCGGGGTGGTTTTTGTACAAACGTTCATGACAACAAACGCAACAGTTGAAGACTGCATGATAGAGCCTGCACTATGTGCTAGTCTTGTGTAAGAACAAGGTAAGTGCAGTGTTGCCAACCCTTCTTACAACGAATATACCAAATCTAATCTAAAAATATACCAAACATGCACCAAATTTATATCTGTAACAAAAACATAAAATTTAATGCTATTTTTTCAATGCCTTTTTATTATTTCACGTAAATGATTAACAGTTACGTTGTGTACTACCATCATAGAGATGCTGCAAGCTCAATTTCTACTTTCTCAGTTTAGCAGTGAGTAGAGTGACAGATTTATTAACCACTACTCACTAGAAAATTCATTCTTCCAAGTTCCAACACAATGCAATTTCATTTCTTTTGTGGTCCAGAATATTATTATGCTCTGTAATAGCTGGCAATTATCTTTTTCCACAGTTAGCAGAAGGGATACACAACATCAGCTGAATACTTCTTTGCAAGCCACTCCAGCTCTATCAGCCACTATTTGCTATATCTTCTGCCACTCTCGTACGCAGCTTTCCCACATTTGAATGCATTGTCTAT
>JGI24159J19872_10007555_pt1 | contig 14233 bp, 7 predicted proteins | sample Ectturendosymbi4_FD_19872 | JGI IMG/M metagenome (IMG submission 19872) | reverse complement strand
TGTGGGCGAGGCGAAGCATACAACGGACAGATGTCAAGCGAGGATTAACTCCCAAAAGGTGATGAGTATTTTGTTTTGCAACATGGTAGTAGGACTTAAACGATTCATGAAATTTGTGTGACTTGGAGAAGATTTAATTTCGAGTGAGAGAGAATTCCATAAGCTACAGGCCTTTCGGAGAAAAAAGTTAAATGCCAGTGATTTTTCAAAAAGTGGAATCTGAACGTCTAGATTGTGGCGCAAAGTGTAGGGAACAAATTCACCGAACGATCTAAAGAGATCCAAAGGCAAAAGGCAGGGTACCAAACGAAAAAGTATTTTAGAAAAATAGCGGTGTATAGATATTCCTCTGCGATGGATTAAGGTTTTGAGGTTTAGATCAAGTAGAACATCTGAAGAGGATGTTGTTTTTAAACAGGCTAATATCATTTTAGCGGCGGAGAGTTGGGCCTTATCCAGCAGATGTTTGTCGCTGTCGGAGCAGTTGTCATAAATAATGCTTCCACAGTCAAAAATCGGTAATATGTTTGTTTTGTAGACAATCTGCATTACTTCGCAGTGACAGGTCTTACCAAAATGAACATACATTATGCGCAATTATACTAATGTAGCCGACACGAGGCACTACATATACATCCTTGCATAACCAAATTGATTAAGACTGTTTAAACAATGGCTTAAACAACGGATTTTGTGACTCAGTGCCTTGAGTACCAATAAAATCCTTCCAGTTTGCTGGGTTAGGCGCTGCGAAACACTGAACCAGTGCAGGCTACGCTCAGTGTCAAGTGCAAATGCCATCAGTCAAGATATTGTACGCTAGGCTCACGAAAACCATCCACAACTTCTGAAAATGCTTCGTGGTCACTTGGCAAACATCTAGGACAGACGCCGTATTGTGTTCTTCCATTTTCTCACAGCCGCTTCAGTGAACGCAAAATATTGTAATTGGACATCAAAGATAACAAACCACTTAGATTCACTCAATGCATGGCCCTCAGTTACGAACAATCGCTTTACTTATGCATTATCTGAAGGATATCAAGTTACTTTCAATGGGTTCATATTTGCACTTTGCATAAATACATGGTGTAAAACTGTAAAATTCAAGGACGAACTCATCAAGCCAGAATGAAAATGGACAAAAACCCTTAGTTTTATTGACAAAAACAATAAGAAATAGCGCTTGAGTTTTGTAGAAATGTTTGCTTCCAACAAATGGCAGAAAAGGCCGTTCGTATTTCACCAAAAGACAAAACAAAGTATCGCAGCGTAAGAGATGACACAACTGTACCCAGGTGGGTATCTGGAAGTTGCGCAAACATTGCGTCATGCAGTAGACCGCTGAAAACATTTCCTGCCTAATAGTCAGTCAAACGCCTTTTTACAAAGCGCAAACTTGTTTTGCTGTTTTTTACCTAAATATTCTTGCACATTTGGGATTGGAAAAAGTTAATTAGCCTAAAGCGAAAAGATAAACATTTACGTGACAAAACGATGAAGATTCTACTAAAAAACTCCACCAGTGCATTCCTTCCGATACTCGCCAGACGCTTGTTGAAAAGAGTCAGGAAATGTCGGTGTAATGAAACATACAAATAAATGACAGAATTGCAAATAAAAAATAGTTAAGATGAACCAGATAATACCACCTTTCATCAAGAACGTATTCATGATTGAGAAACTTATCACTTGATACAATCCAAAAATATTTGCTGCGCAGAAAAACACAAAAGATGCCAAGCGATAAAGCATGCCAAGTGTTAAAAAATCATTTAGGCTGGAATTTTATACTTGGGGTAATGTATACTGTAATTGATTTAACAAATATTTAATAATTAATGAAATTAGTTTCGTCTCTTCTGTTACGAAAAAATAATTACACACAATGGACACAGCCCTGTACCGAAAAGATATAGCCTACACATGGCTCATGAGGATGTCAAGAAACTAAATTCCAACATGGTGAACATTGCACTTGCAGAAAAAAGTGTAACACTTTTCAGTTTCTGTCCTTGTCGGTGGCCTAAGTGGGTGAATTTTTGTTGTAAACGGAAAAACTAAACCTTAAATATAAAGCACTGATACGTGTTCTTCCCTGACGCCTCTCATTGAGCCTCAACCAATTTGGCGAATTCCTAGTTTTTAAGTCTCTAAAAGCAAATAAGTAGCTTGTCAAATATATGCTGACTACGATTGTTGAAATACACTTTGAGTGACGGTCGTGTAATACATTTTGTGAAAAAACTATTATCTCCCTGTTGTGCAGACAATTAAAGAAACAATAGTTCAACACAGATTTTGAAAGTTCTAGCTTGTACTTGGGTCAGTATCAATAATAAATTAAAAAAGAAAACTCTTATCGAAACATATTTGTTGAAAATATTTTATCACCAACGTTGGCTAAGTAAGACCAGAAAGGCTTCAGGTTGTTTTCAATTATTGTTGCTGTAGGTCTCAGCATTAAAAGTTGAAAGGTTACAACCAATCCAGCAGGATAAGCTGCACGGTGCAAGGTTCCGCATGAGTTCACTTTACCTGGGCAGTGTCCGGCCTCGGTTGCAGGTGTTATTCCGCCACGACCGGCCATCGGACAAAGGATGCAGCTAAGCTGGCCTCGTCTGTCCTGGTATGACCCATGGGCGCAAGGGGTGCAAGACCCTCTGGAAATGTTGTAGAAATGGCCACGACTGCATAGATCTTTAAAAATAAAGATTACAGCATCACCATGGAGATAACCGCTAATTCATACAAGTTAATATGTAAACCTGAAAAAGGGTCATCAACCTTTGTCACCGAAGATATTATTTTGTTTCGTCACATTGGACGCAATGAACCAAAGCGTCCATCAAAAGCTTTTGCACTGAAGGTCATATCCACAGTGAACTTCCTCTTAAAAAGCAAAGAGATTTGGCTAACAAGCTACAGAAAAATATCATACCCAAAATAATCTAAATTTGCAAGTAGTAATGCTTCCCCAGCTAATCTATCTGGCGAGACTGTCTGTGTCCAAAACATTTTATATTTCTGTTACTATTGAGCTTGTGCTGAATGTTGAAGTACAAAACTAATTGCAAATAATATATGCAGAACTTCTTGAAGAGCATACACGGACCTTGGGGTAAACAAACACGTTTTTTGGAATGTAAACAAATGTTCAAAGCCGAACGTAGACGTTTTTCAGGAGAAAATCATCTGTTTTTCATGCGTTTAATAACGACACTGACTTTTAACGTTGTAACTCAATGCTCAGCTGTGATAGTAAAAAGACTTTGTTTCCGGTCCATTTGGGAAAGGGAATGAACTTAAAGGTTAGTCCCGAAGATATAGAAGGAATTCTGTAGTTTATTTTTTGAATGTCCCCAAACATTTTCATACCTGTATAAATTTGCCCTTGAGTTTTAAAGATCTGCAACAGCATTTAGAAACGGACCGCGATCATAAACATGCAGTTTTTTGAAAACATATTTTTGAAATTCAAACAAAATTTCTATTTTTCAACTTGGCACGATAACTAATTCTAAGGAAATATATCTCTTACTGGCAGGGACACACAAGCCATTCAAACAAACATGTCTCACAGCTACTGCAGTGCGTGCAAACCTATCAATTATTGGGCTGAACGTTAAGCAGCGTAGTATAAACAGGCAATTTTCAGCCAATTTCTGGGGGCAGCAAGGCTTGTAACTAATATCAACATTATGCTGAAAACTACAGAGATATGTTCGACGTATTACTAACGATATGAGGTTCATGGGGACACATTTTTAAAAAGATTTTAATGTTTTTACATCCTTGAATACAAGGTTTTATGAAAAGATGAGTCAAGTGCGTAGTTGTTCCCTTTTTGCAAATGACGTTTTCCAATAACACTGGATCAGCAGCTGGTGAAGATGAAGGTACGTGAATATGCTGCACATGTCAACATACAGTTTAAGTCGATGTTCACCTGAGCTACTGTAAAATTTAAAAACAAAACTAAATCCAATGAAATAGTTTCTCTAGAAGAGCACCTTCAGTTTCGTTAAAACCAAAAGGATCGCGAGTGAAGTGGATGAACCTGGAAAGTAAAAATGTGAGCGGAGAGAAGTGAGCGCAGCTATGCAAGAGCGAAGCTGAAGTCTGGTGACTTGAGGCTGTCAGAAAAGTGGCGCAAGTAGTCCTCGGAGACGCAGATGAGGGAAACAATGAACAGTAAAATTAAACTCAAACAAAAACGTAACAAACGCTGAGTCACTAGTTGTCAAGTAAACACAGTGGATGACAGATAATAGGAGCAAAGCCTACCACATGATTGATTGATCTTCTCTTGGCCCATCCAACATCCAAACCGTGATTTGAGAGGTTGAAATTTTTTCCTGGCTTTCTTTTTCACCAACAAACGCGATGTGCTTGTCATTTCCAATAAAAACAATTGCTTTTTCAAAGATCTCTTAAGAATTTTTAGTGTTTGTTTTTCAAGCTTTTTATTCCGTTTCACACACCTTCCTGAAAAAAATCACGTGTACAGTAAATTCCGAGCTTGTAATTCCGACCCCACATTAAAGTTTTGCGATGTTTCTGATGACATACAACACCAGCTTAGTCATTGATTGAACACTTTCTTAGAGCTAAACTTGCGTATCAAAACGCATGATTATGTTTTATGAGGCTTGAAGAAAACGGCAAAATGGTTAGTCTTCATCCATTGCACATCAGCTACAAATAACTGCGTATCAGGCAGAGGTCCTGTGAGAGAAAGAGAAGTTGGCGTCTCCAGTCAATATCTCATGTAGGTGCCCGCAAAAATAAAAACATTAAAATAGCAAGTAAATATAAAAAGATTCAAGGATTTCAAAAAATGATTAAGAAAGAATCTTTCCAAAAGCAGAGCTCCGAGCGTAGCAAAGCATTGATTTCGATAATCCGTGATGAGAGTGGTTCAAAGTTGTGTTTTTTGAGTTGGTTGTCAACTATTTTTCATGGATCCTGTTTTGACCAAAGTGGTCCTTAAACAAGATGCACCTTCTAAAATCTGGTTTGAAAATATTTTTTCCGTTATTGGGAGGTTATTGAAGCATGCCTAAGTGTATGGATATAAAGGCTATGCGATGATTTGAAACATTTCAAAGGACAAGCAGGTTAAAGGTGCGAGTTTTCCTTCTTCGAAACTTACAAAAAGAATTTCTCAAATTATTTCATTCATCAATTTTCACATCTCAAGCCCTGACCAGATTTAACCACAGTCCACATTTGCAGTAAATGAGTTAAGAACGGAGGTTGCAAACAATATTCATCCTTGATGTCAAAATTGAGAAACGTGAGCGAGTTGTGCGACAACAGGCAGCAAAGTTTGTGTGTTCAAACACCCCCAACATGAGGAACTTCGAGCTTAGAAAGAAGCCACGTTTTCATCTCAAATTGTTATGCCTGCAAATCTTTACCCTGAAATGAAAAAGTCCCAAACGCAGTTTTAAACATTACTTCCGCAAATGTGCTCAAAGTATGGTAAATTCTTTTTAGTTGAACAACCCTTGAACATAGATTTATTCATTTTCGTGACCACAATAGCCATGTATTGTCACCGATGCACATTCTTCGGTATGCTTATGGCTGACATAGCCAAAGCAATCTCTAGAAATTTCAGAATGTCTTCAGGTTTCTCACAAAAGCATGTTTGAGTGCTCACAAATGTAAGCTTGAATATATTTCAAATCAGTTCTTTTGTTTCGTCAGGGTATCAGAATCTTTATGAAAATAAACGTACTTTCGTACTTGCTTTAGTAAACTTTCTACTTTTTCTATAATTGTTATAAATAAATTGCAACTTGAAACAGTGTTCATTTCAAACAATTTTAAAAATTCAAACGAATAGCCAAACAGATTCAGTAAAGATAAAAATGGTTTTGGCGGCAAGCCGAGGCCTGAATAATTGCCGGAGCGGTTGATGTGAACGCTTTTGCCCAAGGAGCGCTACGGCAAATCACTAAGTGGCCGTGCAAAAACATAAACAGTAATTTTGCAGTGTCTTTCCTTTCAGTTTTTTAGGATTTCCGACAAGTTATCAAAGCTGAAGTTTAGCATCTGAATGTTTATAGTAAACGATTTTTAAGAAAATCTTTTCAGTTGTGCTGCTCCAAAAACCGGAGCGCCAATCTGAAAAATTATTATCTTTACCTGCAGAGCAAATATTTGTACAGAAAGGAAAGTTATTTTAAGTTTGAGACTCGAGTAAATTCCACGTATTTCCTTGTAATTATTTAATTAAGACTTCCAGCGGAAGGTTCACAACGGATTTGAAGCTAAAAGCAATAAAAGAAACTGCACAACAATTTCAGACAATTGCACATCAACTGCATATAGCTACACATCAGGCTACAAGCAATGAAAATCAACGGAACACGCCGGCACAGCTAAAAGCAACTGCACATCAACTGCTAAGCAGTTGCATAACTGCGCGCAATTGCTATCATATACCAGCGCTTGCGCATCAGCTAAAAGCAACTGCACATAAGCTACAAGCAATTGTAAGCGGCGTGTAGCAAACTAATCATGAGCTTAACATTTAACCGTCCGAAGTTGATGGAACCAAAACCACTAATTTAGCTTCTTTTCTGTTATTTCGTTTTGGCAGAATAGCTCTTTATCAGCTTCACAAGCGATATTGTTTCAACTCATGTGGCACACAATGCATCCAGACGTTGTGTTCGAGAATTTTACGCGTATATTGATTCACATAATTTTTAGTTGCTTTGTCCAAGACAATCACGACAACGATGAAGTGATCCAGGCATTCTGCACGGGAGAATGAAGGAACCTCATGTGCTACTTACTTCCACAGTTAGCGTTAAACATCATTTCGATCTCCACTGTCAACTGTGCTCGCATTTTCTTTCCTCTGCGCCTCAAACTCTGGCACGTGATCGAGAACTGTGAACATTTGACAGCCAACGAAGCTGCCAAGAACAACAAAAGTTGATTCAAAAACTCTCTTTAAACTAAAAGTTGCATTTGATAATGCAGAATTTCACCGCCACTGCAAAAACATCGCTGCTTGAGGCTAATGAAACAATCAAAATATTAGTTTGAGTTTATTATTAAATTCTTGTTTTGTGTCGCCAACTGGAGTTTTTTTGTATAAATGTGATGATTGCAGCTACCGACGGTAAGAAGAAAACAAAATGTGGCTTTGTATATGTTTAACAAAAATCTGCTTTGTGTAAGTTTGATTAAATAGCCATACAGAAATGCAGTAAAAGTTCCGACTCAACCAGACAGCAGAGAGCTAAGTATCACAGGTACCGTTGTAAAAAGCTCACTCTTTCAACAACTAGATTTGGCAAATGGCATTAAACGTATCGCTTTCGAAATGCACTAGCAGCAGCTAAGATGAGAGTCATTTGGAAAACTTACTTGCTATACCAGAGCGAATTTGATTCGGAATCAAATAACAAGTTCTCCACTTCACGCTGATCCTTTTTGTAACTTTTCTTACGTTGTTTTCTAAATAAACCACAAAATTTTAATTGTCTGAGTTGGTTGTCATGACTCAGTTTTTCATGCCTTTTTTTCTAGTTACATCGCAAATTAACCGCATGGTTGTTGTTTCGTTCTAAATCGAGCAAGCAACTGATGCGGAATACAATCTGAAGCGATAATTCTCTTCCGTCTCTGCGTCCAAAGAATATCATTCAACTGAGCACGTTGTGCGTAAAATGACAAAAGTTTTTTAAACTTTGTCTGCGCATTGTTGACTTGCATCTGTCTGCGCATTGTTTGACTTGCACTCAGACTTGCATCCGTTCGGTTTTTGTTACACTTGTGGCGTCATACTTGTTAACCGCTCGCCCAGACACACCTGCGCATATCGGCAAGCTCCCATTGGCTGCAGCGGCGTCGTGGTGAGCAAGCTGCAACCCGATTGGTGGAGCGCCATGCCCGTGACGGCCCGGCCGCCTCCTGGCCCTGGCACTAGGTTGAAGCTGTCCGCAAACATACCGGTAGCTCGGATTGACAGGATTGAACGTTCGGAAGAAAGTCTGTGATCTGCAACTGAACCGGCATACCTTTCCGCGGCATTTCAAGATTCCCGGTGCAGGGGAAGTACCTCGCAGTGTTGGACATCTGTTTTTACCTGCGAGCAAGATGTATTGCATATTCGATTAAAACACCTTGCTCGTGCAATCTATGGTGGATGGTTGCGAATATTTTGTTACACAACGAACACTTTCAAAAGTTAGTTTTAGGAATACGCGACAACAGTACGGAAATATCCACGTACAAAAAGAGCTATAAAACTTGAGATTGTTTCAAAATGACATATTTTCGCAACTTGGTTTCCCCATATTTGGTTACAAAATGTGAATCTAACGTCACAATTCTTTAACCGCCCCTTCACTTCTCCAAACGAATCGAAATGGTCTGTCCGGGTTTATCAAACTCATTTTGCGTTTGAGTTGTTAACACCAGCATAACCAGCGCGTATAATAACTGGATATACAGTTCTTTACTTGCACTTAACAAGCAGCTGTACACGTCATTTCCGAGCAGGAAGATTCAGAAAAACACGCAATTTTTTGCGTTTTGGTCTCTTCATACCAGCAGCACATACAAAGTTTCATACATCTTCATCACATTTTCAAACTGTAAACCTGAATGTTTTGGTGCAGACGATGCGATAACCGTTGCAACATATTTAGCCTGCATTTGTCAACAAACATCTTGTCAGGTTATGGTGTGAACCAGGGATGAAAAATTTTCTGTAAATTTTAGTAGCGCACACATAAACTTTGCCATACAGCGTTCATATGCATAAAGTATAAAATGTAAAAATGAAACGTTCGCGCACTTAGCGACGCGAGTGCGCGACCGCATTTTTGCGCCCCGGTGTATACTATTGATTTAATTCTTAGCATCTCAGCCTTCGCTTACTGAAACTTCTGATTGCTCACAGCTGTACACTTACTAAATTATTTAGACTTCGTGCAAACATTTTTGGGTTGCGACTGGAAAAAAACTGGAATGGGCAACACTGCTTCTGATATGCAGTTGTTAAACTTCTACAACAAATATTATTTGAAATGTCACTGAAAAGAAAAGTAGAATTTCTTCTAAATGCACCGCAATTACCTTCAAACATCGAAATCAAATTTCAGGAAAAGCAAAAGGCTTACGTATACAGTCTTTCTTGTTCCAGTGCAGTTTAAATCCAGGTTTGCAATAACACTGGTAACCTCCCAGCTTGTTGGCGCAGAAGTGTGCGCAGCCTCCATTGTCCACCGAACACTCGTCGAAGTCTGCAAGAAAATATCAGGTGCTGACGATCAACATCAAATTACGACCAGGCAGAAAATCTACGCTTTATTTGCAAAACAACGGTGCACCTCCGCATCTTATTTGGGAATAGAGTTGAAAACCAACTGAACAAGAGCATTGGTAGCTTCCGGGCGAATTTCTGCACTTATACCAGCATGTGTCGTTCATCAGACATTCGTCGATATCTAAAAAGACAACCAAAAGCTTTCAGTTCTTTAAATTGTTAATTGTGACTCCGATGATGACTAAACACTCTTTGAATTGACATATCCAGTAGTGCAATGTCATATTTATAGGTGGGGGACGCACTGTTGCACAAGAATATGCTTTTCCACAACAAAGACAGCTGCGAATGTTTCCTTGGGGAATATCACTGAAAACAGCTTTCAACCGACAATGAGTTTTGAGGAATGCCGTTCCTTTTTCAAAAGAATTGGGAGAAAGAAGCTTCCCTGCGTTTTCACTCTACCTCCACCTATCTCCCGTTTGCACCACCGGTAATGTGCTTCAAGACGACCTTTGCTTTAGCATCGGAGAAGCAGTTTTGAGCGCAAAACACACAAAAATAAGCAAGACTCTTTGGTGATCACTCGTTAGCGTAAGATTCTTTGACTCAGTTCTGTTTGAAAAACAAGCTACAACACTTCGAAAGTCAAGAAAACCCAGATCTTCCCATTTATCTAGCCGCTTATTCCTCTGATTGAAGTAGTGCATTATACGTGGGTTCCACTTGAACCAACAGTTTGCAAGCACCCCAGGATTTACGTAATCATCGTTTTCAGTTTTTGACGCTCCTGCCATGTATCACCAAGAGATAAAGCAACACCGACGTTACAACACACCAACACAAGTTCTATTATCCGATGACAGTTTGTAACCGCTGGGACAAGAACATCTGTAACTGCCCGGTATGTTCCTGCACTCGTGCTCACATCCTCCGTTGTTAGCGAGGCATTCGTTCACGTCTGCAAACAATTGAAAATCTGAGAAACTAGACCTGAAAAGCTATTTTTCTTCAATCGATGACGAAATTTACGTTTAGCAATAGTGCAAGGGCTGCAAGAACTGACCCGAATCGGGTAATCGGAATCCCATAAGCGTAGAGCGTCTAAAAAACTTGTAAAATTTGCCAACTCCAATTGCTTTTTATGGATTTTCCGAAAAAGTATGACATTTTAGTTTTTGCAACGTTTCCCGGAAAACGTTGGTTTCATTGTGATTTCGGGGATTTCCCGTGATCAGTCGGAACAGGTCTGACCTTTTCCTCAGCACCCTTCACTGCTGTCTATTCGTTGAAAACAAATGCTGGAAAACAAATTTCGAGATCAGTATTAATGTTTGCAGGCAGGGCTCGGAGCAGTGACAGAATGAAATAAGAGGTCAAAGAAAAATAGAGACTATGCCATGCCGTTGAGACAAGCATTCTACTCGTCTCCGTTTATCAGCAAATATTTGTTTTGCTTCGCGGCGTTTTCGTTGAAGACCAAAGAAATCAACACACTTTCAGTAAGTGCTGTACTATCAGTAGTTTCCGTTCTTTGATTAGATTCTTGTACCTTGGTTTCCAAAATGAAATAACTTTTCAAAGAAAATCAGAAAATACAATTTCGCTGCTGAAGCAAAACGAAATATTTGCAGAAAAAACTGCAAAAGACTTTATCAATGTACTGTCCAGATCTTATTTGAGAAGCGACCAACGCAGCTGACGCACTCAAGCATGAAAAGCTGTGCCTTTAAGAACCTGAACCAAAACACATCGAAATACAATTATTCATTCGGAGACCGAGCCGTTGTTGATTTTCCGAATATTACTCAATGGCAAGCCGACGACGTCATAATTCACCAAGTTTAGCGGCGTGTACATAGCAGGCCATCCGCAATGGTTTCGGGCCAAATTTGATAAAAGTGAAGGTTGTCAGCAAAGTAGTGTCCAGTAGGTTTTTGCCTAATGTTCAGATTTGATTTTTTTAATTAACGAAGAGAAGTAAAGTCTGCAGAGCAGCTACAGATATAAGTTGTTCTTCATCAGATGTTAGATTCTATTAATAACGTGATATATCAACAAGTTATTTTGTAACAGAAATGCAATTCTCAAATCTTTAAAAGCAAACCTTGGCAAGAACGTTGGTCGTCTTGAAGAAGAAAACCCTTAGGACACGAACATTGGACTCCGATCGGAATTTCCTCGCACACAACGTTGCAACCTCCGTTGTCGACCGCGCACGAATTGTCTGAAAAACAAATGGCGTGAAACATCGACAATATGCTTCACTGATGGCGGTACGTTTGCAGTGACGCGCCAGGAGCTACGGGAGACATTCGGGGCCGACGCACCCACACATTTTTGTAGCCTCCCGAATTTTCGTGCCCCCAAACTTCTTTTTACTTTGTGTTATGAAATATATTTGAAATAAGGAATTATCGCTGTCCATCGCAGGAACCCTTTTCAGAAACTTTTCTATGTTTACACGGAAAGCTAACGGTCTAACAAAATTTACACAATATTTTGTCAATATCGTCTATAGAAATGAAGAAAGACTTACTTTTCAAGCACAATTTTCGGTTTCTGTGAAGAACATAATCTCTCTGGCAAGCGCAGTAATGGCCGTGACGTGTTTCACGACAAATATGTTGACAGCCTCCATTGCCGTTGCTGCACAGCTCTTAACAAAATACGTGGATTACTTCAAACTAGGAACAGCTGCAAAACGAAATCCCAGAAAATGAACTCAAAACTTCAATTTTGTGCAAGTGAAAATCTGTAGCATAAAATTGCAGCGGAGCTTTCCTGGAACGTAAAAGAACTTCATCTACAAATGCCAACTGGCTCCGCTGAAGTCGCGAAAAGCGTTTTGTATAAAAGCAACATTGTTTTTTCAGTTAGGAGAGTTTTTTATTCAGAGCAAAGAATTCCTGTCCACACCTGGCCCACAACTCAGTGTTTAATCGCTTTCTCTTATAGTCATGGGTACACGCGCTTACATAGAAAGTAGTTTCTCCCAACACGCTTTGACCAATAGTGGAACTCAAGCTGTTTAACATAACACCAGAAATTTCCCAGCCGCTTCATCATGAAAGCAAGTGGCTAACGAGATTTCAACAAGGTAATCCCAAGATGTGTTTGCTGTTGAAACAAATCGGCTTCTTGCTTCAAACGCCTTGGATTCAGTTTCAGCTTTTCTACCCACATTCCGAAGAGTCAGTGACGCGCACTACCATGTTCTGCTGAGGACGTGTTTCGGCGTAATGATAATTTAACTGAATCACTTTAGCACGCTTAGGATTAACCCAAAATATTTGCAGCACAATCACGTTCCTTAACCCGAAGATCTGCATGTTTGCGGAACCGATCTGTCATGCACTGGTAAGGACTAAAAACGGAGCACTTACTCCACGGTAGTTTTGTGCTAGATGGTGCTGCATTAGGCAAAGCGCACAGAACGATTTATATTATATATTAGCGAGCAACACAGTCTCTCCATATTTCTGATTTCTGCAAATTTTGCGTTGCAGTTACACCACACCGGGTAACTATGTGACATATTTTTTTTCTATTTGCATTAACAAATGTAATCAATTTTTATCCTTACACTTCAAAGAGATGTCTTGCGAATGTTTAAAGGGATTGCTGGTTCATGTGTCAGTTGCGGTCGATTATACAAAAGATAAATATAAGCATTATCAAAGCGAAACATTCAAGGTTGGCAAAATGCTAAAGCCATAGATTATATCCTGGTGCTGCTATCTTCCGTAAAAATGCATTGTCATATCATGAAACCTTTGCACTGTCCGTGATGTCCTTGAATCCAAATGCCATTTACTACTTCTGAGGAAACGCACATCATTAACTTGTTAACTTGATTTTGAAAGCAGGTGTTAGATCTCACAGAGAACTTTCTAACTTACGATCGCACGACCTTCTATCGTTCATCAGCCTGTAGCCTTCAAAGCAGCCGCAGCCCGGTCGTCCAGAGGTCACATTGCAGAAATGCTGGCACTTCAGTGAAGTTCGCGAGCAAGCATTTGTTGGATCTGTTTAAAACAATTTTCTATAATTGCTTTTTTTCTAGACAGACGATGTATACGCACTTCGGTGAAAAAGTATCAGTAACAAAATATTTAGTTAACATATAAAGGCAAGGAGCAAGGACAAAAAGGACGTTTTGAATTGGATTTATGACACTTAATCCTCGGACAACTTCTTATTCAGTTGAATCTTGTTTGAGTTTCAATCGGCAGCAAAAAAGATTCTGTGTTTGTTTAAATGTATATCACATACAAAAAAAAACTAACATTACTTACAACTTTAACAACACCTCATTGCCTCAATCCAATAATGACATCAATTCGCGACTGGCCATTACGGAGGGTAACTCAAGGATATACTTGTCATTGACATGTGCAAGATAGCCTTTCAAAATACTAGGGCTATGAACTCCAGTTCAGATGGATATGAATGTTCTATTCAGATCCCAATCGGACTGGAGTCGTTTTTTAGCAAACAGATCACCATCCAGGCTATGGTAACAAGTGGAACGCCAACACACAACCTCAGAAATCAGTTTAAGCGTTCATTCGCAATCTCAGGCAGCTGTTGAACATAGTACTGGTCAATAAACGCCTAATTTCCCGTACATCCATCTTTACGGCAGCCATACAATGTTGCTTGTCGATTTGGAGAAAGTACAGCAGTAGGATTGTGGCAAAAACTCTACAAGAAACGATGATTACTTTGAGTTGAAGGGTGGGAGTCCTCGGCGACGAAAGGAACCTCTGCGAAGATGTTCACGCCAAACTATTTTCGTCATATGTTTTCCAGTTGAAAGACGAGATTTTAACTTCCCATTAACTCTCTTCACAACATCCCTAAAGCGAAAGATGAGTCGGCAACACTTTGAGTGCCTGATCTCAATTCACCATAGAGACTGTTTTGGGGTAA
>JGI24159J19872_10007551_pt1 | contig 14238 bp, 7 predicted proteins | sample Ectturendosymbi4_FD_19872 | JGI IMG/M metagenome (IMG submission 19872) | reverse complement strand
GGTTTCAAAGCGATTTCGCGCAGGTAGCGCAAACTGCGCGAAATCGCTTTGAAACCTCGCGCGGGCGCAACAACGGAGTAAGACGAAACCGAAACACTCTCGATGCCCGGGACGCGGCGCCTGTAACGTGAAGATCGATGTTGGTGGTAAGTCAGCGTGTGAAGATGCAAAGACGCAACCGCCGAAAACAAACATTCGCTTTGGTAGTATTCACTAATTCGCAATCGTTTTGCGTTTTGACCGCATTCGTATTTTTCGTCACCCCCCTTTTTACCCCTTCTTTTTTCATCCTCTTGTCGGTTGATACCGACCCCGAAAGGGAGATGTCGCCCACTTTTAGAACAAAGGAATTAGAACATGTTAGCAATTGCGCTGCATGTAAGCCATGCTTTTAGAAATCCCCAAAAACTATTCTTGGACACCTCCATGAGCCTTGGGAATTGGTGGAATTCGTACAACAACCGATGTGCTAATGCACACAGGAGTTGTCGCAGTCAGTTGCACCAACAAGGGTTTAATCGTGTAAACTCGTATGTTGAGTGATGCTAAATCAAAAGCTTATGATAAATTCGAAAACCTTACTCACTTACGCTTCCATTGCTATGTATTTTCAATGTGCCATTTTACGTTTGACAAACCGAAAATTGCTTTTTAAGTAATTTTGGAGTAGCGCAGTCTTTGATGCGTGCGCTCCGGGTACAAACGCAATATTAAAAAACGCTTCGATCGAGGTTTGATGTCAATTTACGAATTAAATCTTTCTTATATGGCTTTGACGTAAAGTGAATCCTGCCTTTTTCAGTTTGGTCGTTGAACTATAGTGAAACATTGGTGGCCTTGAATGAAGTTGTGTTCTTCCCGCCATAAACACAAAGATCTTCAGCTTGTTTTGGTTCAAAAAACTTTTCAACCTGCACCAGACAGTAGCACCCCTAAATTGCATTTTATCATTCAGCAGCACCTCTCAGGAGGACTCACCTCATTTAGATTAAATTCTAGTTGTTTTGCCAAATGTTCATTATAATCTATGTAAGGTTAGTATTGGTAGCAAGGGAAATAAGGAAAAGTACCGTGGTTTCACTGAATGCTTGGCAACTGAAAGATCTTCGAAATATTTCAATTTCCTCAGGAGCTTCAAAAATACATCTAATGCCTTGCCGTTTGCATTCAGCGTTTTAGAACCATTCAAGTAAAAATTTTAAATTACCTTGCTTTGTATCAAAGTTATTAGTATTTTTTATTGGGACTTCATAAAACAAATAACGACATGATTTTCTTACTTTCTTCATAAGGAGATCAACACGACCCTCGAAAACTATTTCTGACTACTATCCGGTCCAAGCTCTCACTGCGCTTTCTGGCTGAAGTCTCCCGCTGCAACCCGATAGACAACAGTCGTGCTTTGTTCTGCGGGCTCGTTTGACGTTGTGGATAAAAACATCGATCCATCACCAACGTTTCTACCATTCCAATACTATGCTGCTGAATTGTGTGCTAACCTCGGTCAAAATCACAACACGAAACCACACGCAGTGCAGACAAGTCATTTCCGTTGCAAGTTTTGTGGATAAGCGAAAAAACTCACTTGATATCAGGACTGTGGTCCGCCGTCGGTTTAAATTGTTATAAAAAGTTTCTGTTTTTATCTTCGACAGTTTTTCAATCAAAAATTCAAAAAATTACAAAGTAAGCGTACAGCAAGAAAAATGACAAATTTGAGTATCATTTTCATTCAACATTCTATACGTATTTGTTTGTTCAAAACTTATCAAGTCTGTTTGAAATATTTTGAGGGGTGGGAGTACTAGGAAACGACTAACTGACTTGTAGCTTACGTTTCAGTAGAGATCGTAATTAGACCTAATCCATCTATGCAGTGCGATTGTAAGAAAAAATTGTTAAGTTGACAACAAGGATAGTTTTCCACGAAAGACGAAACAAACTTGGCGGCATTGCAACTGCTCTTTACTGACAAATGTGTTCTACATTCCTTGTGCTTTGTCGACTTTGCAGATTTGCATGGCTGACCGGAGGTATTGCACCTTGCCAAACACTGGCGCAGCAGTTTTCCCACGGTGAAACAAAGCTGTTCCCACCTCACAAAGCACTGCTGTTGCGGTGTGTACTTGCAACGCACGATGACAGTTGAGCTTGCTTTGTTCGAGCGTGGGCGCTCCATCGAAACGAAACGGAGACGGATGATGCCGGCTGCTGGTGCAGTTAATTCTCATTTTGGCGTCCGCGGTTTTGCGTCGTGTTCGTGTAAGCCGGCCCGTGCTCAATCACACTGGTACGTCAGCCTAAACGAGGACCTCCTGCCTGGCGGAAAACGAATGGGTTCGTTTGAACAAAATTCACCCCTGCTAGGAACCTGAGTGGGTTTGCGTGGTGGGTGGGAGGATATAGTGACTGGAAGAGCTTTTGCACGGGGATATTGCACGTCTGATTTACTGCCTGAAGATGGAGTGCAACAGACGTGGAGACGTCTAAGCACTTGAAGTTACCCAGAGCGCCTCTAGGGAGATCATTGTCTGTAATGAGTATGCACAGGACTTACTAGGCCTGACTACGTGATTAGCGTGAACGACGTGTCGATAAATCTTGCAAAACCGAAACTTTCACAAAAGTCCAAGTTGACAAAACGTCGTTATTTTGCCGAAAAAGGAGGTCATAAGCTTGTTGCAGATAATCCTTTGAAACTTTCAGTAAATGCTGCAATAGGTTGTTCTTATTTACTGTAAACCCTTGAAATTGGTCTGGCATCATTCAACCAGCCTTATTTTTCGAGCTCTTGGACTGCTTCCCAAATATTTGTTTGTTAAGGTTCTGCTCTCCTGTGTAATCTCAAACACTGTTGTATTTACATAGTTGGCTTCGCTAAACCAGGGTTTTCCAAAAATATCCAAGCTACATATAAGACTCACAAAATTACCTTTGCTATAAACCATCGGCAGAGGCTGGTATCAAACCTCTACACAATTTGATAAAATGATTTTTGGTGAAGTATTGTCGTCTGATAATCATCGTCTAATCGAATAGCTCCAGAGTACCTGTTGAACTTTCGTGACCGTAATTCTGACCTCAACGTTTATTAAGGGAATATTATGATATAAAACAAGCCCTGCTTCGTTGGCGGTTGCTGTTCCTTGCTTGTCAAGGCTCATTCAAAAACCTTTAAATGAACGCTGTAGTTAGTTCCTGACGTTTGCTGTTTATCACGAATCTTTATCTTTCAGGCGATTTAATCATTTTTTTATAGACGTGCTTGACATCACCAGAGAGGCGGGGTATTGTTAAGGAGATCACTTCACAAAAATTTTAGGCCGTGTTTACATTGTACAGTGCTGCTGAAGGCCACTGGTTTTCTTTCAATTAAAAAAATTTGGTAGCAGTACGGCAATTATTTTTCCATTTCATAGGGCTGTGAACAAAATTACGTTTTTGAGGTGGAGCCCCTGGACAAAGTGCTTTCTCCCTATCAGAGATTTGGCCGGCGCTTGTTAGGGCTCCGCAGGTCGTTTTGGGATTGAGTGGATACGCTGCTTTCTGTTCACGGCTGAGTTCAGCAATGGGAGAAAAGGCATTCAAAACCGAATCTCAATTTACAAGAATCCTAATGATCGAATAAAAAATAAACCGACAAACCGACTTTTCACGTTTTTCTGTAAAATGAAGCACTCTACAGCGCATCGATAATTCACAGCTCAACAATTTTGAATGACGTTCGTGGGGACTGGGATTAATAGCGATTTCAGGATAATTTTGGGGCGCTGACTTCAAAACTGTTGTCAGATTTTTCCTATGTGGTCCAGTTTTTGAGCTATTTGATATTTTAGATTTAAGCAATTGTAGTTTTTTAAGCAAACTGTTGCAGAAGAGGGTTACACATTACGTTATTTGTGAAACTTGCTAACATGTTATTTAAACACTAGTGACTTGTAATAACCATGATTTGTAAACTAGCTTATGAAGAGCAATGTGCAGCGTAGAAAGCATACAAAAACGTAAAACAAACACAAAACTTCAGTTAGTGTATACTGTATACTTGCAACTGTGACTTACAAAACACAGATGAGAAAATACACAGATATTATGGCCTTGCAATGCAAAGATTGTGGTGACAGAAAAATGTTAAAGTGCCAAGAATAGCCCAAACTTGATGGTATACTCTTTTTTCATGACAAAAATAATGCATGGTTGCTAGTCCTGAAATTGCCTTTTCTGTGTTTTTCAGAAGCTACTGCCAGCAACCTCTCTTTTTCAGCGCCAGCAATAGTTTGACATCATGTTGGTATTTCAGCGACCCTGGTATCTTTTCTCCATTGTTTTTATATCTACCAGGCACAGACTATCATAGGATTTTAATGTAGTTAACACTTATCAATAGACTGCTACTAATTCACTCCCTATGGGCCTACGCAGTTCAACAACAACTGACAAAGCATTTCATCATTTAAAAGCACAACTAGTGATTACAAAATATGTTTTCAAGTTATAAAATGGTGGGAGTTAACTTTCGAAACTTTTGTTGAGGCTTTGCAATGTTTTGCGAAAAACTGCAAAACTTATGCTCGTTAGCGGCTAATCCTGACCAGATGGACAAAAACGGATGCGATTTTTGGACTCAGCACCCCACAAAACCGTTACAAACTTCAAGTCCCCAAAAATCCTGCATACCAGTGAATCGAATCAAACGTTCAAGACGTTTTTTCATTCTAGGTCAGGTTTGTATCATTGTCGATCATATATTCTATATTTCGGGAAGAATCCTAGTTAAACTACGGGAAAACCACTTGCCTCCACATAAGGTGCCTCAAATTGGGAACGCAATGCATGTGAGCTGGAGGCATGGCAGGGCGTGGATTGGAAATTTGCACATTCCTTTTTTTATTTGTTGTGAAGGCGTGCAGTAAGTGCTGATTGTTTCAAACCAAAGTGACTAAGTTCTAATGCTCGTGCCCTCGGAGTACAACCAGGGATGTAATCGGACGGGACGTATGGGAACGGCGTTCCCAAACCGTTTTTTTGTGTGTGGGAACGCTTTCACACACTTTTTTCATGTTTTTACAGAGCAACTCCAGGCAGTGCAATGCGTTCTACACGAATTAAGTTGTTTTTCTGAACAAAGTTCTCTGTTACAGAGTTTTACGCTACGGTTACGTCACCCCATCGGTCGCCTGCTTAAGCCTGATTGCTGTGTTGGACTAGGTGGGTACGAACTACAGACGTGAAACACATCAGACACACCAAGCTGTTGTTCCGAACTGTGTAGTTTTGAATGCACCACTGCTCTCTAGGTAACTTCCGCGTGACAACAGGAAAACAAAGTCACTGCGGGAGAAAGGGATGTTTCGAATCTGAAGTTGATACATATGCTAAACCGCCTCGGGGCTACAACCGCCTTGCATCCTCTTTATTGCGGGGTAGTCATCATCTGAGTCTTAGTCACAGGTCTAAGGCCACTGAGAGTCACACTCCTGACCGCGGAGATCGTCGCGGATAAGAGGCAAGATTGTCTCAGTCTTCACTTGTTTGTTGCTATTTTCGCAGAGGTTAAAGTTTCCTCCGCGTGCTTGTCATGTGGAAAATAATTTACTGCGTAGTAAATGGGAAAAGTTCTGGTGAAGCTTGCATTGAGTAGCACAAAGTTGCGCTACAGGCTGTAGCATGAATAACTGTTTGCAGGAGAGGAAGTTCAAGAAATAGCTTTCCAAAAACAACAGTTTAAACTGATGATCGTTGTGAAAGGTAAAACTTCTTTTGAAAACTCCAGCAAAATATATGTTTTATTAGCGAATAAAAGACAGCCATCAACGCCATAAACGAGCAAAATGCTGCATTATTTCATCAAGAATAGCCTACAACCACGAACTAGCCACAAAACTTTTAGTGGTAAATTGCTTGCAGTGACAATCGCATTTCTCACTGCTAATGACAGCGTAATGTGGATCCTTACTTTGAAATCACTTTCAAACATGAAAACAAATAAGGCTTCCACAAATGACTTTTTCTGAGTTTAATTCAAGTTGCTCTCTGCTTTCTGGTTTTGGCAAGAAATAGGTGCTGTTAACACAGTCAGTGTCTTGCAATGGTGAGGCCAAATATTTTGAGACCACACATTGCAAAGTAAGGGGATGTTTTTTTAATGTTTCAACAGCTCTGAATCTGGTAGTACGTTCTTCACAAATTGCAAGGAAATGCTATTTACAAAACAGTGACCTATACTGACAGACGTGGTGTTGTATAGGTCAACTCAATCGGAAAAGTTCTTCAAAGTAAAAATAAGATAATTTTATCGAATTAAAAAACTTTCACAAACAGGATTCTACAAATTTGCTCTCCCGTTTTGTGATCTGCCTAAGAACGGAAATCGGACACCATTGAAAAGCTGGTGCGAAGCAGAGTTAGCTGCCAATTAGTCTGCTTTCTCATTCTGTTTCCAATCACTCATTGGCTTTTTGGGTTTCAACAAAGTAAGCATGTTTTCAATGGTGATATCTTTGCGACTCAATGCATATTTTTTCTTGATTACGCTGTAGAAATTTATCTACGAAATAAAACGACTTTTAGATTACAAAAATAGGATTTATCATTTTTACCATCTCTCGATAAATTTGTTATTGACTTTTAAATGCTTGCTTTTAATTTCCTGCAAACATGAAAAGAAAACGATCACCAACCATCGTATTGGAGATATTAGTCAATATCTGAGGTCACTAAGAATATCTAACGTCGCTGCAGTGGCGCAGCAAGGGGGGGGGCTTGCGACTCTGGGCGGCACCTTCTAGGGGGTGGCATATTATTGATTAAAAACTAATTTTTAAAAGTAGTTTCAACTCTTTTCAGTTTTTGTGCTTAGCATTACCAGTCTAATAACCTTGAAAATGTGGTTGTGGAGTGAGCAAATTGATGAAATGTTTACTCAAACGTCTGTATCAAATCCAGGGTGTTAAACTACCCCTGTGTTTGTCTTGAAATCAGGGCTTTTTAACATATTTACTTAGGGGGGAAATGCCTCCAGTGCTTGCCCCTTCCTACCCAGTCAAGGCCATTTCCCACCAATAAAGAGTCCTTTGAACAAAGGTCTGGGATGACATTAGACCGCAGGCTAGCACCATTGCTGGTCTGGCAGTTCGAGGTTAAAATTGCCTCCTACTCAAAATCTGATAAAAATGGCTCAGTTTGAATTCAAGGTGACTCAAAACTACCTTAATCCTCTTTCTCCTATCGTTCGATGCTTGGCAACGTTCCAACGGCACATCATTATATCAACTGACACCCATCGGCATTGCTGACAAACGTTTCTCGGCACGTCCCATGCTATTCTTTAATGTTCAGTGGGAGATTTTCGATAAACAAGTGTCACAACCTGTAGCCTAGTCCAGGGGTCTCAAACTCAAATTGCTCCGAGGGCCAAATGAGGTCTTATAAAGTAACCGGAGGGGCGCATTATGACGGTGACGCAACAACGGCGGTACCAGATATTCCACTCAACAGCTTTTACATCTTATTCCCTGCGAAAGGTATCATGAGTTACAGTCAAATCATTTCCTGCCGTCTCTACGTTCATTTGAAAAGAACTTGTTCACTCGTTGGCCGAGCAATTTCCAACACCTGTGAATAAACTAGATAACGTAAATGCTTAAAAATTCCCAAAAACGCATGCTTAAAAATTTCCCAAAAACGCGTAAAACGTCCTCGCGGGCCACATGCGGCGGCGTGTTTGAGACCCCTGGCCTAGTCATTAGGTGAGCTTATCAACATCAAATTCTTGCGGGCGAAGTGAAGAACTCTGCAAAGGTAAATTACGCAGTTTCAATAGTACCGATGTTTTTCTGACTGACTAAGTATCTGACAGCGACGTTCTTGAAGCGAGATGGTGCGTTTGGTGTCTTTGCTTTGGTAATTTAGAGCTGAGATCGTAGGCTTGGACTGCAAGTAAAGTGAATCAGAGCCGGCCGATAGGCAATGTGAGTTTCGTATAGGGTTTGGCTACTTTGTTCAATGGTATACTTGACATTTGCAGTCACAGAAAAGATCATTTCAACAAGAAAACTTAGAAAAAGTGTAGCTCTCATTTTGATAAATAATTACAGGCGATAAACCTTAGCCTGAAACGTAACGCACGTGCAAACAGTATGTTTAGCTATGATGGAGGTTAAGGCTTTTATTGAAAGGGACTTTAGCCGAAACAGTTGCACAATTTGGCAATGGATGTACTGGATAAAGTTGTTCAGAACAATTTCCGTCGAAAATAAGACGTTGTAATCATTGTTGAACCATGAAAATACGGATGTCCTTCGTGGTAGGTTTGGCAATACAGTTTTCGAAATAGACGTCTGTTGCTAATGGACGAAGTTTAGGAATAACATAAACACTACGCACGCGCAATTGGGATAAGTGCTCCCCAAGTCCCCAAGCGAGATAGATTTATTTATTTATTCATTTATTGTTTCATGTGACACAGCTATGAACCAGAAATAATACAAACAGCCATGGCGCAATAAGGAAAGCAATTGTTAGTGAACACTAAAATAAATGAAAGCACAATGGCACAATAGCTGATCAATTTGAATAAAGAAAGAGTGTCACTGTGGCACATAGGATTGGCGAAGGACCATGGCGGTCATCTAGTCAACCAACCCCGTTTATCACTTTTTGAACAGTACTGAAAAACAGCGGTTGGAAATGAAATAAGCACAGCTAGAAAAACAAACAAACACAGAACACGGTGAAGTAAATTTGCAGATGAAGAGAGCATGCTTATTTACACAAAGGAATGGATTAAATTTAATTGAGGAACCTTGGTGTGGTCAAAAAAATATTAAAACAAAGTATAAAAATAAAAAAGTAAAAAAATAAAAAATAATGAAAAATAACTGATGACATACAAAAGAAAAAAGTTATGTAGTATAATTTCATACCGAAAAAATGGGATGTGCACAGAAAAGAACGAGAAACAAAAACGTAAAGATACATAAGAAACAAACAAAATTACGTTATCCAAATTACTGAAACTCTCAGCATTTAGTTCTTAACAAGTGAAGCGTTGCTAAAATACATAATTATATATCTTTTTCATGTAAGAGGTGTTTCTTAAGTTTCCATTTGAAGGTAAAAATGACAGAAGACTTAATACAGTCTAATACTGAAAACCACACTTTTGGGCCAACAAATGTAATGGAACATTTTCCTGAAGAAGAGCTAAGTAAAAAGACAAACCAAATTTGCAGGTGACGGTGGAGGCTCCAAGCTAACACTTCTCAACCAGAGGCGGTTTTAAGCCTGTTTGGCAAATTTTATCTAAATCCAGTCTGCATCTTTAAGACGGCCCGCGCCAGTGGCGACAGAGTTAACGTTTGAAGCCGTTTATGTATTCTAAGAGAAACAAACCAGTACTGAAACGTGAAGTAAACAATGAATCGTTCTTTACATTACTGTGATTAGATTATTAAATTTATTATCATAACCTAATATATGCAGTATATACACTTTGTTTCAGCAAAAGATGAGGATACCACACGAAATATAAACATAAGTAAATGTTTACATCTGTAAAGTAAACATTCCGCTATTACTTCCGTAATTAGGCCCCGCAATAACACATATTTTGTGTTTGATCTTTAGAATGGGTAAATAATTCAAACTAAGCGATGCGGCTTATCGCAGGCTGAAAGCCCACAGGGAAGAAAATTAAACGAAATATGCAGGTTTCATAGATGCATATGTGAAGAAGGCAGTAAAACTAGGAAGAGCAAATGATGGGAAAGCTGGCGGACAAGCAGAAACATCACGAGCCATAATCGAGAATAAAAAACAAGACCCATTTCAATTTGTGTTTGATTGAGGTGTTCAATATGTTTAAATCCCTTATATCTTTACTAAGCACGAAGTATGATCTTCTTTCACTTTAAATTCTCGTAAGCAAATTTGAGAGATGGAAAGGGCGGCACTTCGCCTCGCAACGCCACTGGTCGCTAGTAAATACTGATGTTGCCATCTTTTCATTTATTTCAAGTTGCATACAGTTTATTTACGTGCATTTTATACTGGTGATAGTGAGAACTGTAGACTATTCTTATTATCAGCTTCTCCTTCATATGATGAAAACCTTGCGTTCAGACTAATGTAGAGAACAGGCAATTAGTTTTTTAAAGATGACATTTCTGAAAGATCAGAGACTGCAACATATTTTCTACTATGATGTTGTGCTCTAGGATTGGTGTTGGGCAATATAGAAGAAACAACCGCAGTGCATCAAAAGCACAAACGCAGCAGAAAAAACGCGAAGGCTCTTCTGCTTCAACCACTAAACCTGAAACCGCAGCTTAAGTCTGCAACAACATTATGCAACGTGCCCTGTTTCCTTCAAAATCGCTGTTGTAGGAATACTTTTGTATATTGATTTACCTGAACAACATTCCTGAACACGTTTTACGGTTAAACGCTGTTTGGGCAGCAACTAGCTTGATTTTGGTCAGTTAAGACTTAAATACTCCTTTCCAGCAGTCTCGTCAAATTCACTTTCAATCAAAACATCACATCATACCAACTTGGCAACTTCGTATATTTGTGAACGCAGACCGTCGATGTACAGGCGTAAATCTGTCCTGCTCGTGCCTGTTGTGCTCCCTGGGGATCTACCATTATTACGACTGCAATGTCGCAGCAGAACCATTGCGAAAGTGAAGATGCGGTCACAATAAACACAGTCACGTTTGAAATACCAAGCCAAATGTTGGGAGGTGTTTTAGAGACAGCCGACTGTTTTTCGTGCGTTGAAAAGTGCGGCTTTGCAAACGCAATGTACATGGCATGTGAAAACTGAAAGTCTGCCTTGTGCAGCTTTCAAAGAGCATCTACCTTTTCGTTTTGCATTCTGGCAAGGCACCTCAGTGCGGCCGTGCAAATTGTTTGATATTTGAATAGACGGAAATCCAGTCGGTCAGATTTGCGCGTCATGTGTTGCTTGCGGGCTGCAATACGTTACTGCGACATACAATCACTGCGGTAAATGTTCTAGAACCAGCTAGCAGCCTCTCGAATGTCGCTTAATTTCAAACTTTTGTTGATCACGGTTACCGCTCATGTCAACGTTAATTGCACCCGAAGTGTTCTTGCGAAGAACGGCGTGACGCAGAATCTTAGCTTGTTTCCTCAGCCCTTCATCGGCAACTTGTGTTCATTGCAGCTTCTTAATCAGCTGTGACGCTTAACAACCAGTAAATAATGTCTGGCTCAAGTTTCCACTGTAGCTGGCAAGCAAGCAGTTTTTGGTAGTTTTATTATTTTTGGCATCAGCCACCGCTACTGCAAGTCTTTTCAAGAGGTGGTCGTATGTTCAAAGTTTTATTGATATAGATGAGGCTTAATGGGCACATTTTGCAGCAGAGGTATCGATTCTTTGCCCTGTTAAAAAGGCTTGGCAAGGCCTGCCTGAACGTGTCAACGTATCTGCCTTGAAGTGAAAATTTTAGGCTACTGAAATCAGAAGTAAACGAAATTTATCTACTATGTTATAAACCTAGAAAACAGTTTGCATGAAGTATTGACAGTGTTGCTGCGCAATGCTGCAGTAAACACCATTGTGTTTGAATAGACATTTATGTTTTTTGCTTTTATAAAACGACAAAACTAAAGACTAAAGAGACGTCTCACTACAGTCAAACAAACATTCCTACTTTTCAAAATTTTTTTGTCGTTATTTGATTTACTGTAGTACCTAGCACCTCATGTGGGTGTTGCTGCAATAATTGTATTGTCAAGTTAGAATCTCATAGAACGTGGATTAAAGTTTTCAAATGGGTTTGAAGGGCACGGTGGAGTTTATTAGAAGATTAAGTGCAACTAAAATGGTATGTATGTCTGTGCTTCCTCTGTGCTTTTGTTTCAAAAGNAAAAGCAAAATTTACACTTTTGTCCATACATTGGTACACGAAAAGCACAAGTGCTAAATAGTCTTATAATGAAAATCACGGTCAATGAAAACGATATCAACGACATATTGCAGACGCTTCGATAACATCTCTTATCATCATCAGTGCATTGCAAAACGTACAAATCACTTTCTTTGCGCCATTTTTTAGTAATAGCGTTCATTCGGGTAGATTTTACAACGAGCGAAATACAACAACTCGGCGAGAAGTTGGGATAGTGTTGTTGTGCTCATGCAATGAGATAGTTAACAATCGTGAACTTTGATGACAGCTTCAAATGTTTTAGGGTATCATCTTGCTCCAGAACCAGACGGAGAGGTCATTTCTAAGTTCAATATTTCCATGTTTCATTGTGTTTGAACTTGAATTCCGAAGCGATTACGCACGCACAAGAGAGAAACTGTTACCTGAACTGAAAAACGTTTGAGGAACGAACAATAAAGAGTGAGAAAAGTGAGTTGGAATGATGAGATGAAGTTGATGTGGATGAAACTAGTTGTGGTCCCAAAATGCTTCACTGCTTTGTAGCCTACTAATTTCAAAATTTCCATCCAAGGGCTTTCCCTGTATCGTATTATTACCTGAGTCAAGTTTCCCTAGTCTGTGTTGGATATAAAAACAATTTTCGCAGCAATTCTCAGTGGATCTCTGCATCGAGAATTTCAATAAGGCGGCATTTTTGAAATTAAAAATGTTGGTAAACAGTTTGGATATATGCATTGTACAAGCCAAGCCTGCGACCTAGCGCCAACATACGGAGCAAGTAAACAAGAATCCAGACGGTTCGTCATGCAGGCATTGGTTGTCCCCGGCCACAGTGCGGTTTGGATCTCTCGTCGTGGTTTCAGGAATCGCGCCATGCTACCAGTCAGGTATTCGCCGTTCCCATTAATATTTAAGCGTCAGGATTGATTCGCTATCGCTAATGAGCCACACGTTAACGTTTAACTTTTGAACGCCATGTTGCAAACGTCTCCTGTCGTTGTTCATCAGCCATATAAAGGTATACAGGATCTGCTAAAGGTGTTGTTGATCTCTGCTGTGGCTGTTTTAAAGGAGGTGTCAGCAGGTGTTCCAGTTCCAGTGCCAGTCATTGATTTCTGCTGCATAAGGCACAGTGCTCGCGTTCTAGCGAGCAAGGAAAACGTTTTTTTAAGCAAAAAACGCAAACAAGACGTTTGTTTTCGATGCAAAAAAACGCACATTTTTGACAGCGGGCTTCTGTCGCTCGGTCGTTGCTCTAAAATAAAACTGACTGCTAAAATTTACTGAAGGTGTACTCTATCGGGAACAGTGAGCGAACGACTTCACGGTGCTCAGTTTCTCAGAGGGTAGTGCAGCAAAAATCTTCTTGCAAAAGCCATACAGATATAAGCAAAGCATAGACTGCATGTATTACCTTTCGTATTGCAGTAGCCCAAGCAGACGACTGATAGAGAAAAATGAATAATGTTTATGTTTAAAAAGTTAGTTTAAGCCTAAGACTTGTCAACAAAATTTTTTTGCGGCGAATTAATTTATGTCTTCACGGATAAATGAGACTTGCCATTTTTTCATCACAAGGAAGTCTTTGCATAAAAGTTAAGATAATCTTGGAAAATATTTTTGCAAAAAACGATGTTATCATATCCAGTAAAAATATGAACCACTGTTGTAATACGGGACTGCAAGTGTGTATGAAGTTTCTGCGTTTTTGTAAAAAGTCCTCTAGGCCAAAGCAATAGGGACTACTTTGCTGACGAACGTTGCATAACTGTCAGTTCAAGTTTTAACCAAAACATATCAGATAAAAGTTGACACGGGCGACTGAAGTACGAACATCAACACATTTGAAGCAGGTTATAACAATTCAATGCTGCTTTTTGTATCGAGAACGTCGCAAATAGCTTGAGCTGCTTGACTCGGCTGGTGGTGCTCAATGTTCGGTTTGAGTATTGGAAATTTCGGCAGCATCTCTGCGCAATTTCAAATTTTCCAATTTCAATTTCAAAAGACATTCCAACAAAATGTCGCAGACTTCTTGCTATACTTCTTTCGGCCTAAATCTAAAACATTTTCGTCTCTAGTCTGTGTAATATTACCGATGGTGTATGCATTTTCGTACATGTCGCAACAGCTTTTGTTGCTGTACTAACATTTACGAAAACACGCCTGTTGCGCAATTCGTATAGCATTGGTTGCAATGCCCGTGAACGAACGTGGTAATGGTAATGGTATATTGTTTCATATGACTCAGCCAATAAGCAGAAGCACCATAAAAGCCATCGCATGCAGTAAAGCAACCATTAGCGAACATTAGAGC
>JGI24159J19872_10007550_pt1 | contig 14238 bp, 8 predicted proteins | sample Ectturendosymbi4_FD_19872 | JGI IMG/M metagenome (IMG submission 19872) | reverse complement strand
CTACGTTCTGTATTGTCTGTTTTTATCAACCTGCGTTCTGCAGAGTGTGTGTGTTCATACTATGGACTTCGTGTCTGCTCACAAACAAATAAATTAAATTACAAAAGAAATTCAATATGTGTCCACTGTCCAGGCGGTGATTCAGTGTTAGTGAAAAAAGAACAAGGTAATATTTACACATCAATTCTTGTGGCTTTTTGGATTTTTTCTACTTGATATGAAGCACTTGATCTAAATCAGTGAAATCTGCAATAAGCTGTTTTAGAGGATCAAAAAGAAAAAAATTCTACACACTTTACAGGCGATTAATTCGTAAATTTATCAGACACACTGCTGCTTGAACGTCAGCATAGTGTTTCAACTGATTTCACCAAGTTTTGCTCACAACTAACTGTAAACCGTTATGAACGGGTCTTTTGAGGCCTTCGTTGCTTCGAATAAGCAGAGCTTTCGAATTTAGCTTTAGCACAAAAAGCGAATTTATCTCTACTTCGCTCTCATTTCTCGGACATTGTTTTTGTCTGTTTTCAAAACAAGCTGCCTAGCGATGGAGTTCAAGATTCGTCTCGAAACTCGATTTCGTGTCCAACGATCCGAGTCTAGGTCTCGAGACAAAGCTTTAGTATTACCTTAAATTTTGCACGGCTTGAAAAACATATTGTTTGAAGTTTACAGTGTCCAGTAGACAGTGGTGGACTTAAAGTAAGAGGGGCTCGAGGCAAAGGCTGAAACGGGGCCCTCTGATGACGTCATCATACTCAGCCAACTGTGATAAGACCGTTTGATCAAGCCTAGGAAGGAGATATGCGGGCCACCCAAGGATGCGTTCCTGAGACTACAGCATGACTGACTTAATAGAAAATGCACACGGATATTCATGATACACAACTTCAAAAACTCTGAAAGTTGGGAAAACAAAGCTAACAGCACATAAAAGTTAAGCGATAGTAAGTTGGCATAGCCTCCAACTTTTTAGTTTTGGGCCCCATTTCTCTGCATTCACTATCAATAAATTAGAAAGTTTATTAGAAACTTTGCCTCCTTGAGATGCTTTGTTTCCTGAATTTGTTCACAGCCATGTCCTCAACAGACTCCACGAAACCACATGCAACAATCAAGCAGATTCAAAACACTACATTTGTTTTAAATTCCACTCTTTCAACTACACTCAAGAACATGGCATCCATACAAAAGCATCCAACCTGAGGCTTGGTTTGAAAACTTTAAGACTGGATGAGTCAAAGCTGCACTCATCTTGCATTGACACAACTTGTTTCAAAAATGTGCAAAAGTAACAAATATACTTCATCATATGCTGTACATTTTTGCAAACATTCTCCACTGTATTATGAGAAGCTTTATTCTCTGACAGTGAAAAAAATTATCATTTGGTATAAATTTTTACTCTTTTTATGGCGTCTTTTCAGAACTTTTTGGAACAAATTTTGACCCACAGTTTTTTTAAGGTATTGAAGTAGTTGGTTTGAAGCTTTTCCTAATTTATACGCTAGAGATTCTGGTGGGGGCCCTCGAAAGCAGAGTACTTCCATATGATAGTGGCGGTTGGGGGCCCTTTGAAAATATAGAGTACCTGCACAATCCTGTTAGGGGTCCCTTTGAAAACAGAGTACTTACACATTACAGTTACTACTGGGGGGCCTTTTGAAAGCAGAGTATTGGTGGGGACCCTTCGAAAGCAGAATACCTACATATTACAGCGGCAGTTGAGGGTCGCTTGAAAATAGAGCACTTACACATTGCAGTTGCTGTTGGGGGCCCCTTCAGCAGCAGAGTACTTACGCATTACAGTGGCTGTTGGGGGCCCGTTTGAAAGCAGAGAAAATACACATTGCAGTTGCTGTTGGGGACCTTTTTAAATGCAGAGTAGCCTACTTGCACATTACAAATGGTGTTGGTGGCGCCTTTGAAAGCAGAGTGCTTGTGATCATCGGCTTTGGAGTATACTATATGGGTGGATGATAAGATGATAAGTTTTTCACCAAAACTGAGGAAAATTTACGCGCCAAATACCTCTCGAGGCGGGCCCTGAAAAAGGGGTGGAGGGCGAAGCAAGTGCCTCGCTCGCCTCCCCTTAAACAAGCCACTGCCAGTAAATTCCAGTACCCTCCAAAAATGTTCAACAAACCTGGATTGGGCCAACGAAACAACCATCTTCTACTTTAATAAAAACACTAATATCCGGTCACAAATTGCCACTTAGTGACAGCGAAACTCAATTTACTTGAGCGTCGTCATCGACGTTTCCAAACTCAGTTACATCCACATATTTTCCAACTGACTTTTCCGACAAATGTTGCACCACATCTTTGATTTCGCGCCGGTAAAGATAAGCAGACTGAACTCCATCGCTGTTCTTCAAACCTTCCTCTATTTCAAGCTCTGTCACTGCATGGATTGAAATTTCCAAACTCTGTTAATTTCTTAGCATTTGAGGGTAAGATATTTTATTCAGCTGCGTTCCCGTTTGTGTCATCAGTGCAACAAAATGGTATTTAAAAACACAAGCTTCCTTCATGGCGAATGAATTGCTGTTTCGTACTGTTTATGTTCAGTCTTGCAAGAAAATACTACAGCATACTTTGCTTTTACTGCACAAGTAATTGTGTTGATCAAATAAACTTAGCGTTTGCGACATTTAGCCCAAATTCCATGTTGTTTTAAGTGTAAGCAGATAGATTCAAGTCATGAGACAGATGCACGCAGAAGTTGACCATTTGTCTTCGCGTACTTAACAAGGCGTTTTTGTTGTAGACAGCTGTAATAAAGAATCACTTTACCAGATTTGAAAAACGCTTTTCCTTCGTTGTGATCGACTTCATTGCGGGACACAGCCGCCCTGGCGCACTTTCGTAAAAGTTCAGCGAGCCTTGATGACGTTTTTTCCCATCCGCGACCATCAGCCTCCCTCTTCCTTTTGTATTTAGAATCTTGATGATCGTAGTTAGGGTACTGACTTGTTATTGGCTGCAGAACATAGCTGGGCGGCACGGTGTTGTCGTCTCGCTTGTACCTGACACAAACAGCTCGTGGTGAAAACTTTGGTATTACAAAATGCGTAGGAACACAAGCGCAAAACGCGATTGCTGCTAAGCTGGTAACAAAGTTTTGTGGTTCTTTACAGCCATGGGCGAATACCCAGGAAACATGTGACCTTCAGACTTTCTGCGTGCAAGCAGACAGAAAGCCACACGGTAAAAATTTAGTCTTCAACGAATTGCCAAGAAAACACCAACATACGTAACGATCTCACCAGAGGCTTAGCATATTTGTTTTGTCGTAGTCGAGCTCCTGGGCGATGCGCTCAAATGTCTCGAAAACATTCACGTTGATATTTGAAGGAATTGGACGATAGCCGTAACGATTCCCGATGAATGCCTGCACCGACACACACACAGGGCCGGTCGGATAAGTTCTGCGCCCTAGGCAAGCTTCAGTACTTACGTACCCGTTACACGTCACACTAAAACTTGCACTGGAATTGTTGTAGTAACATTTCTCGTAGGCCACTACAGCCGCTGCTTTGTACCGGTATAAATATAGTGCTGAAGACTACTATAACTACTAAAATAAAAGGAACTGTAACACCTAACTATAAATCATAACGTACTGAAACGGTAGGTCATTTAACAACTGGGCAGAAAGTCATCCATGTAATAATTCTGATGCAGACAGAACAATGCAAGACTTTTTTCAAATATTCGGAACATGGAAACCAAGAAAAAAGCGGATTCTGCGCCCTCTGAAGGCTGCGCTCTAGGTGGCCGACTAGTTGGCCTAATGGAAGGCCCGGCCATGGTCACACATGAGAGTGTGTTGAACAGCACATATTCACTAAACTGAGTGACTGATAACAAACATGCAGCACGACTGAAAATCCACTAAACGCAGTTGAGCGTTTTCTCTGTAACTGCTAAAAGTATGAGAAATAAGTCCGTTGCGCAGGTTTCTGAAAACTTTTATAAATATTCACCACAAAATGAGGTCCCATTGAAAGACGCTTGCATGTCCTAATTTCCATCAAACATAATTCGCAAGTGGAATGATCAACTGTAGCGGCATCCTGTATTCCCCACCGCATATCCATCACCTGCATGTCAAGACAAACCCACAGTAGTACTAGATTAGTTGTACAACCGTGAGTATAAAGAGTTAACCTTATGTCACAAGGCTGTATATACTGTATAACGTCATATGTATTCTCTCAGAATTTAAGTATATAAACATTTTGTTTAATCGCAAAGATAATGGATTTGCCCGGCCTCCGCCATGATGATAACGGAAGGTATTTCGAGCAAAGCAGACGCCGAAGGCCATTTACTTAGGTGATGAACTTGGAAGAGAAAATAAAGTCAGTGGGAGGTATATTGCAAACGCGTTTCTTTGAGTCGTACGAAATACTTGTGGTATGAAACAAGATATGCAGTTGAAGATATCCCAGTGTTTTGATTGCAGCTTTTTGCATTCAACGTTGCTAAAGAAACTTTGTTTTAAAAAAACATTGTCTTCATGAGTTCAGGTGCACACAAAATAAAACTGTCTGGAGCATGCCATCAGCAGACAAAAATATTTAAATCTACCTTTCTAAAGAGAATTACCAGAAAACCAACCTGATTGCGGAAAAATGCTTGAAACTCTGGCTCATGCAAGTACTTTGAGTAAGTTGCACCATCATCGTTATTTTGTGTTCCTTTTTATGTTTTATGTGGTTGGTGACACAAGCCAACCACACTTGGCGTGTGACACATGTAAGCGCGATGTGTTTCAAGCACTCTGAACCACCTATGTTGCATGGGGTCTTCATGATTTTAGACACAATAGTCAAACTTTGCGTGGTATTTTTAACAAAAACGTATTTAAATTATATCTTTTCGTAGTCATAAGGCGATGCTAAAGTAGCACTGCCCCTATCGTGCCTTGTAATTCGTCCTCCGTAGTCCATTAGCTTTATTTCAAGATTTTAACGTGCTAAAAATTTGTGCTGCATTTGTAGGCTTAGAAAACGTTTTCCGTCAATTTTCCTCCATTAAAATTATCACTATTTTGTTTCATATGTTGTTGCGTTCATATAAAGCAATTTTATTCACGTCTTAGGCAGGATTTTATGGATCTCGCAATAAAGGTCTTTGTCAGCAGTGCTTACATGAAACGGAACCCCTACTCGAATATCACGTTCTACCCTGGAATACTATCGTGGGTCTGGCAGACCCGGGTCAAATGGGGTCATAACATGAAACCTATCGCCGCGCTTTCCACGTTTCAGGAGCTTCATTTTTTGTGTGACTAGTTCGTAGGTGCGCCTGCGGTCGTCCACGTTTTTTTCGATTTTGCAATGGGGGTTCGGGTCTGGCAGACCCGACGTTATGGTTAGTGTGAGTGACCGTACGCTGCATTCACCAAAAAGGGCCAAGTGGCAGCAAATTGCTGAAACTCACTCAGCGCATGCTTCTACAGTCTTGTTAGCAGTATACAAAAGGAGAAGTTCTTCACGCCCATAAGTTTTTATGAGTGATTCAGTTCAGGCATATATGACACCTTCGCTATATTTGGTCTACTTACTTTTCATAAAAAATCGTATGATATTAGAGTAAAGTAACTTTATTAGTGCTCAAACTGCTCAGTGAGACTTATATTTTCAGTTTAGTTTTTGTGATAAACTGCAGTTGAAGGAAAGTATATTTTTTTATTTTTGAAAACTAGGTCTGGTACACCCGACGTTAGTATTAACGTGACAAAAATCGAACGACAGTATTTAAGGGCGTGCCGTAGGAGATTGTCGAGTTGGATACTACACGCGTTTACATCACTAATCGTCGAGTTCAACTCCATCTGTTTGGAAAAAATTTTGATGGACGTAATATATAAATTAAACGGCGTTTAACAAACTCAAAATTCATATGTTGCTGTTGACGAAAATGTCGTTTCAAACCGGACGTCAGTAACAAACCAGACGTGATTTGTCATAGCATTTAAACCTAAATGGTATTATGCGACAACAGCTGAAGTTAGGGTGGCAGTGTCTCATCTTTCACTCCATGGCACTGGCTGCGGACCTGGCAATGGTGAGACCGATTTTGAAACGCAGAAGCTACATGCGATTAAAAGTAATTGTATAGATCAAGTTGTTTGATTAGCGACAACGTGCGACAAGTGGTAACAAATCAAGATTCAGGAAATCTTTCTCAAAACAACATATCTTTCAATTATGTACCGGAAAACTCGGCGACTTCGTAAAATAATGATTGCACAACAGTACTTGTTTTCCAACAAGCAATCAAATTATGTTGCAGAAAGTTTGTGTCAAATACAAAAATACTTTCTTTCCAAACAAATATTAGGCTAAACATAAAGCAAAATCTATGGAGGAAACATTAGGCAAGAAACGATTATCGCGTCGACCAGCTTGTGAAGTTTGTGATACAAGTCTGCGAATGAAAAATCGTCATCATCTCTCTTCCAACTTTGAAGGTTTACCTGAAAGTCCAAGCCTAATTTTTGACAAAATGCTCGTAACGTCGGGTATGCTTTCTCCAGGAGTAAGTTTCTTTCAACACTCATGTCTGAAAACATGCAAAACATGGTGTTTATACTGCTGAAAGTCATATCAATGTTGCAACAAGTTTCGTCTTTCGAAGGCAAGACCACCTCATCAATCTAAAATTAAAAACCATGCAATTTCTGCAGATGTAACAAGATGTTATAGGCTTATAGCCTTGGAAACATCCAAATAGGAATGACTATATTAGTTAGAGTGACCTCGCGATCCGCAACAGATTTGATCTTTTCAAGCATCAAGGATTCTTAAAATCTTGTTTCAGTCCACCGCTAGTCGTTTTTTGCTTGTTTGCCAGAAGGTAATTTGTTCCTCATAGCTGATTTAAGGCGAACTTCAGAGACCCAAATTCTGAATTTCTCGATCGTTTTTTGGGACAAAAAGAGCACTTCTCATCGCACATGCCAGTGCCATCGACATTTTTGATAAACTTCAGGTGATTGCAGCACGTCTTTTCTATAGTTGGATTTTGAAGTGCTGGATAAGCAGTGTGTTCAACAAGTGTTTGCGTAATCTGAACAAAAACTAAGCTTACGCAAAGATGCACACCTAAAAATGTTAAGACGTACGTACCTAAAAACGTTGAGCTCACAAATATCCTCACTACGTTAGACTGTTCTGAGGTTTGAACACTTGTTTCCGCACCTCGGAACAACTGCCATCTGGACGTGGCATTCTGCTGGCTATTCGCCATGTGACCAAGTCTGTAGGGAAAGTTTTAAGTTCATCAACGTCGCCGTTGCAGTAAATTCCAGTGAGTAAGGTCGGAACGTATTTGGCACCAGCTATTTAGAAAGTCTGGAAACATTTTAAAAACAAACCTCGGATTTAGTTTTTCCTCGGATTTGTGTCCTTCTTTCCTCAGATTAAGCATGCATCATGTTCTTTCAGATTCCCATATGCAGGTACGTAAGAATAACAGACTGTTTGTTGTTTTTTTTTTTCTATTACCGGTAGTTACTGGAAGCAAAAGAATGGGGAAATCCTGCTGCTCTGAAATCACTTCAAATTTGAAGAAATGTTGATAGAATCAATGAGTTCTGCACTACGTCATATTAGCCAAAGCTACAAGAACAATTGGAAAACCGGTACTCAGGTCGAACTTGACCAGTGTTGACACTGCTGGTTTTTTTCACTAGATCTGGGGTTCTGGGGTTTTTATTGAAAATCTGGGTTTTTTGACTCTGGTCAGATTTTAGAAATGTATGTTGTATTACTGTATTTTCCATTCAAGAAAACAATAGTTTCAAAGGCATAATGTGCAGAGTCAGTAGCCAGTAATGTTGAGTAGGGCTATAGGCTTAACCAAATTGTTTGAAATCTAATGTTTTACAGATCAAGCACTGACTAGACATAGGTCAGGACTCTAATCTATCGCTGATATGTCAAGGGCTGCTTGTGCATGAATTTGGAACGCTTTTTTGTTTTGAAGATGCTGTGGTTGAGAATCTGTTCATTGTTTTACAGCCTTCTGGCGCATTGTGAATGGTATGAATGTGAAATTTTGAATGTTAAATTAGTAGTCAAATACTGCAATGATTAGGGTGAAAAGAAAACTGTAAGACCTTGAATGTATCCTGTACATGTTTCAATTTGTGCGTTTAAGTGAAAGTAAAAGAAAACATTGAACGTATTTTAGAAAAGATCTAACTAACCTCTTATGTTACTTCATACATTTGATTTGGTGCTAGACTACTTGTAAATTGTCAGTATGTTTAAAAATAGACTTGAACTTGTTAAAAATTTGATGCAAATAATGCGTATTACCTTAATTTTTATGTTCAAGAAGTACCAGTAGCGTACATTTCAAGTTTGGTTTTGACTTTTTTTAACACATTTTGTATGTCTGAGTTTTTTTTATTCTCTGTTCCTTTTTTCTAGGCAAAATCTAGGGTTTTTCTTCATAACAGAGTGGCAACACTGAACTAGACTAGCATAATCTCAGTTTCGTGATGTGACGTAAGCAAAGTTGGCATAAAGCACTGTGACGACGCAAATATCACAACACTGTGACGACGCAAACTTCACAATGGAAGCAAGCGCTTTCTTTAGAAATTTTGATTTCAAGTAGCAACCTTGGCAATAACATGAGCGCGATCAATAGCAAACTGACTCATTTTGTGTCTGAAAACACTTGGTAAGCCTTTAAAAATTAACAAACGCTCGCAACAGCACTGATTTGATGTTCATTTGGCAGAAGTTTCTTATAATTGCGTACTTCGTACAAGGAAACGTTTGCATTTCCAAGTTTAACCACCAACGAACTCGTTTAAATCACTCGTATAATGGATACTACATACTTGTTTTGGTGCAATTGGCGCACAGAGTAAAAGTTGTATTTGTCAAAAACACCGCTTGTTTTTTTAGTATCTAAAAGTAACACCAAATCGCATTTCACCTCAGGTCGCTTGCCTACACTCTATAAAATGCCATTAAGCATGATTTGGTTTGCAGCCAAATCAACAACATTTGAGCAACAATATGGCTTATAAAGTTCGAAGCTTTTCTAATCAAATTCAAACCCGTTTAGCTTGTTCTTCGCTGAATCTTAAGTTTCGATCTTTAAGTCTCTAGCTAGCATACAGTTGACAGAATTTGGCCGTTCCATGATACTGAAACGCACAAAGATAAGTTGGTACAAAATCCGGGCCGACTGCAAATAGCGCAAAACCATCGTAGTCATTACGAGTCTTACGACTTTTCAATTACGGTCTTTACATGGTACACAGTTATTGCGTCTTTTACGACTGTGACCGAGAGAAAAATGTGGCTGCCAATATCTGCCACAAATTTGCAACCGCGTACGAATTGGACAAAATTTTTGTGGCCTTTGAGCTGTGGACCATCTCGCAAGAGGGGTCGTAAAAAATCACAGTTTAAGCCACAATTTGAAGGGTGACTACTCTGTAAGAAAATGCCACAATCGAAGTAAGTCACAATGAAATGCGCCATTTAAACACAGTAAAAGTATCCTGAAGGCAACCTGGCCTCAGTCATTTGATTCGATGTGAGAGACACAGCCGCTTATTGCCATATCTGTATGCTTTTCCGTACGCTGTATTTCATTCAGTCCTGACCAAGACTGCATTCAACCAAACGCTATCAGAAACTCAGGTGTGGCACAGTAGGTAGCTGATTCGAACAGCATTCTCTCATTCACAAGAACGATGGAAAAGGCACGCTGCTCGTGACAGCTCTTCCAACGCTATTGTACGTTTCACAATGATGACAATAGTTGTGACGCTCACGTTTGAACAGATCAACTGAATGGTGACCGGCTATAGTGACAAAATAATCGAGTCACTTGCGAGGTTGTGACGTAACGGATATTCAGCCAGACGATTTGTCTAAGACAGCTATGACCAACCCAAATGGCTTACTGAACCAAAAATTATGTCACCACCTTATCGAGAGCAGCACATTGTATGACATACTAATTAGGGCCACACATTGAATGGCTTACTTTGATTATAGCAAACTAAATTTACTGCAGCTTACGCTAATCAAGTGAAATCGTTTGAATTCTAACTGCAATGGTACCAAACGTGACTAGGGCACTGAGGACCACCTGCATCAAAAATGTCAAATTCAAGATTATCAAAATAAGCACAAGTTGTCAGTATGTAGGATACTTTTATTACAGTGAAAACCTAAACTGGGCCGCACGAAATCTTCCACTGGGCCACATACGGCCCGCGGGCCGCGGGTTGGACATAGCTGGTCTAAGAAAATGCTTTCTGTCCTGGACCGTTGCTGTGTATGGAAATAACATCATTTGTACATCTGCACATTGTCATGAAGCATTTAAGCTGTGCGTGTGTGCATATACTGTACATTTTCGAAGTCACGCTGGAAGAGAATCGAAGTGTAGTTTCCACGTTGATGTGCAGACAATAGAGATGGCACGGGCCAGCACTTTTGTAGTCCGGCCCGCCCGGATCTAACAAGAAATGGCCGGGCGCGGACCATCTATGCTAAACCACAACTTATTTTCTGGCCCGGACAGGCCCGTGGCCCATAATATACCGTTACCTCAAAAGCAAAGTAACAACACTTAAGTTTTCAGTTCATGGTCCTTTGGACAATTAAACCATGTAGTCTTAATGGCTATAGGTCCGCCAGGGCACTTTTGAAAACTTATTCTTCCGCCGCCTGCAACGTGGCACTAACACACGATAAGTGTGTGCTAGGCTGCACTACACTTGCTAGTAACATGCTGAACCTAAACCTTACACCCTAACCTAAACCTATTAAACACCTAATCCTAAACTAGGGGTTCTCAAACTGGGGTACATGTACCCCTAGGCTAGTAGGGGTGCATTTGCCTATCTGAAGGGGTACAGTTGAGGTTAGAAATAGAAGGGAAAAAATATGTTTACATATCATTCATTTCAAAATATTTATACATACATCAGTGAATATTATTTTCAAAATCATTATATGCTTATTGGTAAATACATTCTTGTTATTTTCCACAGCCTTTTTGTCATAAGAAATTTTAGGGGTACATGCTCATCTATTGAAATGCTGAAGGGGTACATGGCCAGAGAAAGTGTGATAACACCTGTCCTAAACCTAAACCCAGTCCCGTCGCCACGCGGGAGCCTTGGCGGGCTTAGTCCCCCAAACGAAGCTCCGATCCCCCTCCAAATTGAAACATGAAACACTATAAATCAGTAGAGTTTTTGTCGAATTTTAGAATGTCAAGCCACCCCGCACAAAGGCAAAGTCACCGGCAGAAACGCAAAGCCCTTCTATTAAAAACTTTCTGGCGACGGTTCTACTTAAACCTCGGCGACAGCGACAGACTATAAATGAAAGTGTTTGTTGCTTTGATTGATTCATAACATGATTCACTGGTTTGCGTGGAAACAAGTGAAACAGAACATTAGCAGAACGGTAAAATGGAGAGAACAGCAGCAAAACTTTTCGTTGTTAGATTTTGAAACTTTGCAAAAACAAAAATTTTCGCCTAATTGGCGAAAAGACCGCAGCGTCCCCTAGCGGCCCGGAATGATGACACCGCTAAAACAATTGCTAGCAGACTGTTTCAAAACCTTTAGCTGACTGCCCGAAGACTGGACTGATAGCGGCCCGTGCCATCTCTAGCAGACAACTACATCTGTTATGCAAATTAATGTTAGAGCTGTTTCAAATCAACAGAACCTTGCTTCAATTGTTAACCGCTTTACAGCATTGACATTCGCAAACTTTTCCAGTTTGAAACTACTTGTAGAAAATGGTTGAGACATTTCGCCCTGCCACTGACGCGTAATACCAGCATAGACAACCGAATATTTTTTTAAGCGGTCCTTACTGATAGCTACTTGTGCACCTGAGCTTAGTCTATACAGCGCCTATGCAGTGCCAAGGGCAAAGTAAATATGATTTGCAGAAAACGAAAAACTTGAGCACTTCCATGCTGGAAATGTGTGAATGACATAGGAAGTGACTGACCAAGGCATATTAAAAGAGGTTTATATTCATAAATAGACCTACTGATTGCGTGGTAAATAGCGAATTTGTAATTTGTTAGTGACAACTGTGCAATAGTGATTAAAAAACAACTCAATAAAAAATCTAGGTTACAGCACGTTGGATTTGAATTATTGCTGGTTAAGCTTAATTTACGATATTTTTGGCTTTGGTGTTTAATTCTTTGTTACTTCAACAAGCTTATGAAAAAATTTGGTTGCTTTAATTTTTGGGAACGTCATTATCATATACAAGTAAAGATAAATTAGTAACACGATAAAGTACACAGTAAATTATACTGTTTTGCAATGACTGAGGTGCAACGAATATATAACATGCACCATGAGCACCGAATACTTCGCCGAGAAATTGCATGGTTTTGCGCAGTGGTTAAACGTCAGTGAGTTTGAACCAGCCCTATATTGTCTTAACCTAGCAGAAATGACAATGAGTGTTTTACTGCCTAATTCTAACCATTTTCGCTAAGATAACCTGACCTTAGGAATAAATGAACTTTGTGCCCCAAAACTGGTGTATGAGGCGGAGGTGCAAGCGCACCACCAAAACTTTTGATTTGGTGAAAATCCAAGCAAAATTCCTTAAAAATTCGGGCGAAATCTGTGGAAATTTGGGCAAAATGTGTGAAAACCTTCGCAAAATTGCTGTATGTGCTTTGATTTGTCAAAAATAAAGGTGCAGACTTTTTTTCTGTTGGAGGTCATGTTTCTATTAAGTTCTTTTAGGGCAAGTTAGATGAAATTTGGGCAAGTTTGGGGAAATCTGGGCGAAATTGGTGCTTGATGTGCTTTGATTAGAAAAAATGCGCCCAACATGAAATGCAATACAATCGTTTCTTTTTTTTTGGAGGTCATTTTTTTTTGGACTTTTTTTCTGGCAAGTTTGGGGAAATTTGGGCAAAAATCCTTCTCACCCCAAAAATTTGCCTGCTCCTACGCTTATGTGCCCCAAGTTTAGGCTCATAAGAGATAATCTGCAATGCCTTGACGTCTGTGTAACTCCTTGTTTGTAATTCGTAGTATAAGTATTACACCTCGTCAGTGGGATAACTGACGGGGTACAGAGGGGAATCGCCCCCTTGGCAACCTAAATGTAAAAACCGGACCCACTGAGTTTATATTTCGGTTTTAATATTGTTTTGGTTTGCAGCAGGTTGTTGTTTTTTGCGTTTTGTGGAGTATTTTCCAGTGATTTAGGGTTTTAGTATAGCTCTTCATATCCGGTTCCCCATCATTTCTCAAGTTTTTTTATGAGTGTTGGCTAGTGGGTCCCCTGCAGTAGCTAGTGGGCCACTTTTAGCTAAGTTTTCTCCAGTGGCTCAAACCTCTAGTCACGCCACTGGGTCTGGTGTGTGAACTGTGAGCAGCAGGGCAGCAGTCGCCTAAATCGTTTAACTTACCGAAATACGTTGTGTATTCCTAAGTTAAAGTATAACTCACGCACGGCCCCTACATTTCAAGAACAAGACGCTAATGAGACACCCACTGAGCTCAAGAGCTGTCCTTCACAGCAAAGTGCGCTGTACGAGTTTACGTATGTTTGAATTTCTACTGAGTCGCGAATCATTCTGAAACTACGAAAGTCATCACATCAGAAAAACTCCTGAAAAAGTATTCAATTGAGCTAAACGAACGTTGGAGGTGGAATGATGGTTTCTAAACGATGGAGCTTCTAAATGACCAGGCAATCACAGGCACAAAAATAGTTAACGGTGCATAGCGTACTGCATAAATGCAATGTTTTACTTTTTCGCCAACAGTAACTTAGAAATCGTCTGCTGTATAGTTCAAATTTCTCTTAACTATGGGATTATAAATTGAAGTTAACTTTTAACCTTACCCGGAAACTTGTTGGAAAGTAAACTAGAGCTGATGATGCCTGCTTCGTAGGCGACATATATACTCTGTAAGATCTTACTGTCTGCTTCTTTGCTGAAAAAGGATTTATTTCCATAGACAGAAGTCTGATGTAGAGAGCACACCAACGACATTATTATGCGCAGTATACATAAAATTCAAAAGAAAAACTTTCGAAACTTTGCGGGAGAAAAAATTTAGGTCCAAAAATCGTAACTACATACAGGGTGTTTCACAATTGTTGAAACAAAGCGATTGGGCACAAATCCAGGATTTTAAATGATACCACAATGATGATTACATTTATTGAAAGGTGAA
>JGI24159J19872_10007546_pt1 | contig 14242 bp, 10 predicted proteins | sample Ectturendosymbi4_FD_19872 | JGI IMG/M metagenome (IMG submission 19872) | reverse complement strand
AGCTGTGCTTGTTTATTTTACTAACTGTGTGCATTTGATCTCCAACTGTTGTTTTTGTCTTGCTTCTGTTTACTAGCTGATTCATATGAAACAACACACATTCATTCATTCACATGAAAATTTGGCCATCTTTTGCATGCCTCCCATATACATTCCAGGGCTATAATTCACTCAGGGCATGCTTCAGACACCTCGGAACCAGCATGAAGCAGTAAAAGTTCAAGTCTGTTATGTTTGTTTAATAAAATTTTTTAGTTTAATCTTTTATTAAAAAATCGGTATTTTTTAGTATTTTCCTTTTAATCAGTAACAGCATCAATTTAAGTATAAAGTGACTTTATTAGTGCACAAACAACGGAATAAGAGCTACATTTTCAGTGCAGTTTTTGTCATCAACCTAAATTGAAAAAAAGTATTGTTTTTTATTTTTTAATAAAGGGGTAACATCCACCCCAGGTTGGTGTTCGGGTGATGAAAATTCAGGGTTACTTATCCAGGGTTATGAAATAGGTGCCCTGCAGCCAGGGGCGTAACGAGGGGAGGCAATGGGGGCACAATTCCCCGGGCGCCAAATCACTATGGGGGCGCCGAAAAGGCCCAACAATGTCACAAGTACTTTCTTCAATACAGTACATTCGCTCCGGAAAGAGCTCAGCTTCGAACATGGGGGGGGCGCCAAACTTGTTACGTCCCTGCCTGCAGTGTACTCCATTCCATCAGAGTACAATTGATAAAGCACATCAATGTAAAGCCTTCTGCTGCCCAAAAGTGAGTCAGTTACTTATCAACTCTCACAAACTAAAACACGAAGTTAGTAAAACGAGTCTGTTGATTTTATATTTCATGTGTTTTCTACGACATAATAAACTTTGATTATACGCTTTAACTACTCCGTGTGATGTCACAGGCATGTTTAGTGCCAATGGAACAAAAGTAGAAATCAGAAAACTAGTGAAAGGTTAGGATTCGAACGCTAAAAACTTTGGGCGAAGAAGCTTCGACATTTTTTAACAATGTTAACAAAATTGACCTATGCCTCTCTGCTATTGACCCTTTAAGCCCACAGGCGCCACTTTTCTTGTTGAACTTTGCCACACTATAACTCGCCATCCGATTCAGCCAGAGAGCTGTCCAAACCCTCCACAGATGCGGAAGTCTTATAGTTCAGATTTTGAAAAACTTGGAAAGGTTTGGATTTTGCGCTTTTGTCGATGACGTTATAATTGGGGTAGGTTTACGAATTTTTGGCCGAGATCACGGGGCCATTGACGCCAACCCAACGAACCATTTTTGGCTCAAGCTTTTTTTTGGAAACTAGACTATGATCCGAGTCTTTATGAGCCCTTGATAGGCTTTCTAGCGTTTCTGGTTCCAAAGTTATGGCTCAAAAACCACTGTCTTGGTAAAAAATCAAGTCCCACAAATGTAACCTTGGCCATTTTAGCTAGAGGCCGTAACTCACCATCCGATTGAGCTAGAGAGCTGTTCACACCCTCTAAGACTCGGAAAGTCTTCTAGTTTCGGAAAAATTGGCTTGTTCTGGATTTTTGTTTTTTTGTGGTGACATCATAATTGGGGTAGGTTTAGGTTTCTTGGTTGACGTTATCGGCCCCGATGAAGGGGTCGGGAGAAAGTATACACCTACCCGGGTCACAGCCTCTCAGAGGCGGAATGCAGAAAAAAAGGAAGCAACATAATTCACTGATGTGTTTCAGACCAGCCCTCAAAACGACAGGGATCAGACCTGGAAGGATGGAAAGTCCTCAATTCAAACTTTAACGAAAAATTTAACGTTTCAAAGGTATCTTGGCCAATGTCCGCAGTAACGTTCCCGCAACGCGTGACACAGTGATGCTTTCCCGATACACGTAATCTGGAATACATTTAATTGATTTTTTCGCTTCAGAGAGGTTGCCAAGATAGGTTTGGGAGCTGGAAACGTCAACTATTTTCAGCCATCAGCAACATCACGTCTACTTCCCACACCTCGAAACTGGTCGTCTTACTGGATAATACTGGTGGGACCAGCAAAGCGGCCAAAACTTTTACGTCCCGGTGTCCTCTCAAGGGAGTGACAACCGTTAGACAATAGTGACAGACGTTTTAAGTTGTGCCTAGTGGCAAAACCCTTATTTTTCAATCATGGAAATGGCGTTACGTCAGCGCAAGCGAGAAATGGCAGTTTATCAAAACAACGTTTACGTGTATTTCAGAATATGCAAATTACTCAAGAATGTTGGAAATCCCAAGAAATAAGAAAATACCCGACAGCTCTCGTTATATATGCGTTTACAAGGATGCCTGGCCCTGTCAACATATCATTGGACATGTGCTTGACTGAGACACACTGTGGTCATGTTCTGTGGTGTCTGTTTCTGCGCTCGACATATTTTGAAATAGCTTCTTCCTCAGCGAGAACTGATCGAACCTTCGTCGCATTCCATCAACAATCAAACTGCGGCGAAGGCGGCACAAAAGACAATTGTCGATTGTCATCGCGGAGGATGCTTAGCAACGAAAATCACTGCGCAGTTAACACAAGCGGTTGGTCAAGATGAGCAGCAGGTTACGGGGGAGCAGGTTAGGGGAGTATCGACCTTTGACTGCGGCCCACGTGCTGTGGCGTAACCAGAGGTTTGAGCCAGGGGGGACAACTTAACTGAAGGGGGCCCAGTGGCCAACACTCAGAATTAAGTTGATAAATATTGAACCCGGGTCAGGATGTCCGCACTAAAACTCGAAATCACCGGAAAATACTCCGTGAACCCCTCAAAAACATGAACCTACTGAAAATCAAACAAATACTAAAATATAAACTAAGTGGGTCCCCATTTTTATATTTGACTTACCAGGGGTGATGGGTTCGCACTCCTGCCCCCTTCAGTTACACCCCCTGCCACCGGGTGACTTCCTCAAATCATAAACAACTAAAGAACTTCAGCGTTTTCAATTGTCAGCATAAAATAAAGTTTGCTTTTTTCTGTTTATTCAGTTTCTTCACTGAATTCCACCGAACCCGACCAACACAGGTTTGACTGCATGACACGTGTGAAGCTGAAGACACTTCCATTTCAAATGCGGTATCCAACTGTGAATGAACTTCGCGGTTTCACAACAAATCGAAGCGATGACGTCAAACATTGTCACATGACTTCCGCAAAACGCAGTGGACCGTGTCATCACGTGACGATGCCAACAACCCGACAGTGAAGTTCTTTTTGGTAAAAAAAACTTACTTTAGCAAACAAATGGCAAAAACGAAACTTGAAACTTTTGAGTTTTTTTTAAAGCTGGGTTTTACAAGAGCAGCCATGCATGAGGCCCGTGCTCATCCATGCATGAACGAGTTCTCACCCAATAACAGGAGCATGTTCCGTGAACATTTCTCGCACAAGGCCGACATGCTGCAACGTCATGTATTCCAACAGTACTCCATGACTGGGGCTGAAAATGACCCCCCAGGAATGCAACGTCATCAACCGTTCGTCACATAATTATGGAAATCCTCCAGGATTCAATACCAACATCTGGAGTGAAATTTAAACCGGTTGCGATCCAAGACCCCCCCGAACAGCTTTGCAGCGGAATGTAACAAACTATGGAGGATGGGGAGTGACTTCGAGTGCGAACGAACAGCAACAAATGTATCTCCGTTAAATCTTGAGCGAAGTTTTATTTTATGACGTGTCACCGGAAGTTACATAGGCCGAAGTTGAAATGAAATTCCACAAAGGGGTTATGATCCTGGACGTGACGTATCGATGACAACAAATTTAAATTTAACGAGATAACGCAAATAATTCTGCAACGCGTAACCACGGGCAACTGCAACGTGCAGTGAATTATCCTAAAAACCCCGAACTTAGGGGTCAGCAGCGTTGGTACCAACCCGACGACCCCGAGGCCATAGTGCGTCCGACTCAACAGCGGCCATGTTCAGGCCCAGCATCAATGCTTTGGTGTGACACCGACCTGAGCCGGGCGGATCGTCCTCCCCTGGAGCTTGTACCCAACGCGTTGTATGTAGGCGATAGTCCCTGGGGGGAGTTCGTTAGAGGGGGTCTCGAACAGAGCTTCGTGGTCGTAGGGGTCAAACTTATCCCCTTTGCTTGGGTTCAGCACCACAAGTCCATGGCGTTCGAACACAGAATGAAGTTCTTTGTCGGTCAAGCGGACACCTTCAAAAAACGATTTCCAGGTCTTGTCGGTCTCCTGAGCAAGTTTCTCCTCCGGAATACTCTTTATCGCCATCTGCATTACGTCAGCGACATCAAGCAGGTCCTTACAAAATCCTTGGATGCCGTACAACTTGGTGTCAGCGATTTCTTTCCTCAGTCTACTTCGTACATTTTCATTTTCAGCTAATGATCGTTGGTACTTTTCCTGAAAAAACAGGTTGAAATGTAAGAACGAAGTGCAAAACAAGGGAATGGGCGATCTACAGAATAAGCACATCGTTTACTTTGAGTTGACTGAAAGCATCGTTCAGCTGCTTCACTTCTTCTGCGACTCTGCTTTCCGACTCTGCCACGTCAGCAGCTTTTGGAGCGACATCAGGTTCCTCTTTTTCACTCTTCTGCTTTGCGTTGCTCTCAGTTGAGTAAAGTGAAGAGATTCTGAGAATAAGATGAGTTGATGAAGTTGTTGCTACGGACGCTTGTTCATGGCAACCTTCCCGCGGCTGATCAAATGAAGTAAAGGATAAGATCGCGGAGAGGAAAGCTTTGATTTGCAAAATATATTGAAAACCGCCTCATGCGCATTTTCAAATGCGCAACAATGAACATCATGAATTGAAATATAGATGCAATCGTCTTTAACAACGCAAAGACGAAGAGCAAAAAAAGATGTATTCAAGAAAGAGTGGTTCTTAGACAGAAAATATCCACCAGATATACTGTAGTGCATGCAAGCTCGCGAACTGCAGTATTGCATCAGCATATTACCGGCAATCAATTAGTTTTTGTATACAGTGAGTATTGTTCTATCGTTAAAAATACGCAAGTATTTTAGAGTTTTGAGGGGGACCGTCAACGCAGCACCTCCCCTCACAAAAACAAACAATCAATGATATTTCGCAATGGTTTGGCTTTTGTGCCGCAGGGTCACTGTATCTTGTTCATTCACTGATAAACTCAGATCGACCATTGATGGAGTCCAAAAACATGTCTTTTCACTCGTGTGAGAAACATGTCCTTAAAATTGGACTATTTGAGCAAAATATTGTTCTACACCGCGCGTGAAGTAAATCAAAGAAACTCAAACAACACAAAAACTTTTCGTAACGACATTAAAAGACGCCATATCCCAACGTAATGAACGATTTATGGCAATTAATACAATATTGCGAACTGATGCTTGCAAAAACTAATTGTGCAGGCTTGGCTAAACTACAGTTAGTCATTCCACCAGTGGGAAAAAAAACTAAAGTGGTTTCCACGGCAGACTGCATTTTACTTTGCTTTGGTTTCGTTCAAGGGTCAATTTCGAAATCAGTAATTTTTAAGACAAATCGTTGCAGCAACTATATTTTTTCCAGGGTGAAAGGCATTTTTACAGCTATCTAGTTAGCGGTTTGCTTGTCTTGAAAAGAGTTATGTTTAAGTTTTTCCATAGTTTGTATACAGTTCAAAATGGCAAATAAAACATTTGTTTCATCTGATACACATTTATTTGTTTCTTGATCCGTCTGGACAAAATGGGTGAGGTTGCCTTCTCAGTAGATAAAATATACATTGTATTACACAATATGACATACAAAGCGGTGGATTCGCTATAGCGAAATAATTGCTTTTCACAAATATTGGACGTTTTGCACGAATTGAGCCAATGACACAAAAATGTCCCCGCACAATACAACGTTTACACATCACAGGAAACGACTCTAGTCGCAATTTTATTGCATTTGACGAAAAAAACTACAGCTGTGTTGCATTTTTATTTGTCAGACGCAACACCACCTTTCCTCAGTACACGAAAATATATCATGTAGGTTGGAGGAAATCTCATGAGAGTGGAAATTATTTTTCTTTCCACATCTTGTCGCCAAAGATCGCGAATGGTTGAAAATTTTGTGATCAGAAAAGCGTAAAACCATTTCATGTAAATCAAACGAAACCAAGCATCAAGGGTTGAGAACAACCCATTTTTTTTCAAAAAAATCCAACCCACCTGTTTTTTTTGTTTTTTGAAAAACACGTTTTTCATTGTTGTTTTTTTTTAATAAAAAAGATTTTGTTATTTCTTTAAAGAAAGCGCAATATCCCCATTCTGAATTGTTTTATTCCATCATGCAACAGCACTATTTTCAGAATTACACAATAATAACTTGTTATATATATTATGGCAATCAAAATTGAGGGTAAAGAAATGTACCCCATCTTTGAGTTCCCAATGTGTTGTTGGTCAGTTCACTCCTAAGTGGTAAGGCTTGGCAAGCATGCTCACAGCAAGAAGAAAAACCACCCCCACACAAATTTCTGCAGTTTCACAAGTTTATGTGCATGCCCTGATAGTTCAAGCATCTATAAAGTAAGCTTTAATGAAGGTAGATCATATCCAAGATAGTGCAGTATATATACACAACACAATAGCGCAGTACATATACACAATCAGCATCTATAGAGTGTATTTTTTAAATACATATATCATTTGGTATGGTCCAACATCAGAAAAGGTTTAGATGCAGAAAAGGCAGAAAATTGGTTAAAGTTCCGATTGTGCAGAGCTGAAGAAGATAACCATTAGAATTTACTCAAACTGTTCAATTTATTCTTCTCTTTTTTTCAAGTCCTTTAAATTTCGTTGCTGTTTTTTGTTTGATTAAAAAAAGTATAGTTAACTGTACAAGTGTCTTGCTTATTTCATTTTTTACTTCTTAGTAGATTTTTCAAAAGAAAAGTAAAGAGTGGGTTTTGTGGGCTTTTTTACAAAAACCCAAGTGGGTTTTTTGGGTCATGTTTTTTACAACAACCCTGAAGTGTACACTAAGAAAAGCAGATCAGGCCACAAGGTTTGTGTATGACCGTTACAGTGTTGTTTCGGAATGCAGAAAACCAGCGATGTCTGATTTAATTCTGTGTTGTGAATAGATTTCATTTGCACTTTGAGGTTAAATTTAGCGTTGAGCCATTTTTTCTATTGCAATTTATGCAAAATTCAAAACAAACTGTGTTTTCTTTCTGCCATTTGTTTAACAACAGGCTCTTGATTCCTGTGTGGTTTGATTATCATGCAATTTGCGCTAATATGTAGCAACCACCATTATTGGTGTGACATTTGAACATTGATAATTATCCATGCTGCTCCGTTATTCACTCACAGAGGAGAAGAACAGGTGAACAAAAACAACTTTCAATACAAGAATCATTTGCAACGAAAAAAGTTAGCCAGGTGGATGTGCACTGCTACACCTAACAATATAACACCAGTAGAACACATGTTATCAGGGCTGTGGAGTCAGGACTCAAATTTCAGGCTCAGGCTCTAAATTCTTGGCTCCAGCTCCATCCTTCCAAAATTGTTTGGGTTCAGACTCCACAGACCTGTTGCATGTCAGTGCCTTCCAGTATGTATAGCACGTCACGCATCAACAAATCACCTGCACGGTTTTTATGAAAATATGACCAGAGTGGTTTCTTGACACGTGAGATAACATACAGCACTTGATTGGGCATCAGAATGGCAAAGAACGAACTTTGAAGACATAGTTTCTAATAACTTACAGAACTTTTCTGTTTCACTAGTGTATTGCATTACTTTTGCAGATGACTTATGTCGATGTCAAAACATCAAATAAAAAGTTTTGGTATTATTGGCTATACTGTGCGTAATGAGAACTCACTAGTCTTTGGACATTTTGAAGGTGATGGTTGGTTTGTCTTTTCTCCCTGAATGCAACCCTGGGTGACATCAATTTTATCCACACCCCCACTACAGTGTAGATGTAATAGCTGGTTGTAGCCCACACCAAAGGTATAGTATTCTGCTGAAAAAATGTATGCTACATTGTACACAAGCACAAAGGTTGGAAAAAGTAGCCCGTTCCCACCTAACAAAGTTGAACATACCGAGTGTCACTTTCTCAACTCCATTTTTATGTTGAAATTCATTTAATCCCACATAAGCCTTCAAGTTTCCCAACACAGGTTGGTATCCTTACTATCTATAAATGCTGGTTCAATCAACTTTTCCTCATTTTACAAATTTAAAGTTGCATCCTGCTAAAAACGTACTGCTTCTTTTTCATAAAGATCCAATAAACAACTATCATTGTCTGTGGGAGTTCTCACTGACGATCTAAAATAAACCAAAGAAAAAAAGTCATTTTTGTTCAATGCATCTATTATTAACAATGCAATAATCATATTTCTAAAAAAATGCCCATGTTACACAGCAGGCAACTGTTAACTTCACATATTTTTACATAGTTTCCACACCTTAACCTTAGCTACATGGCTTGTTGGAAACCTATTCTTTAGATTCTTATGCATCCTGATTGAACAAGACAACCAATTGCACCATTGCCAGGTCCCCAAAACATCTTCTGAATATTCTCAACTACTTCAGACTAGTAAAAATTAGTTGAAGTTAAACAAATCAATAATAAATTGCTTTTGCACTTCGCAAATGGGAAGTAGCCTGGCAATTTGCCAAACGAATATGGAAAGGGCTTCACGCTACTTTCAACAGCTTGTTTTGCAGTTTAAAGCCAACTGAAAATGCTTAGTGAAGCAGGTGCTGTTCAGCTCAAGAATTTGAAAGGTTCAGTTGAATTCATGAGTTTGGATAAATTTACATCAAACATGACATGATTACCTTCAAAATTTAAGAGTTGCTGCAGTATGTTGGCACAACTAGGCATACATTAAAAATCACAATGCTTTGTTACTTTAACATAAGATGCTTATCTACATAATGTAACTTGAACAGAGAAAAGCAATACACAGCAAAGGCATAGTTACACCTGCAACATATTACTAACTCACATGGACTAGCTGCTTAAGTTTGTAAGAACAATTGGAAAGAATGCATGGCAACAAGAACCAGTGAGTGAGTGGTAAGGAACCAATCAAGTTAACAGAAATGGCATAGCAATAACAGACAAAAACTAGGACTTTGCAAAGCAAAATGGTAAAGACAAATGCACACATTTTCTCACAAAACTTGGTGAGTTGAATAATAAATGTTTAAACTACTGTATAAAACAAGGACTAACATGCAGTCCTTCAAAAAAACAAATTGTTCTGATGGCTGTAACTCACCTCCACAACAATGTTGGCCGTTGTAAATAAGACGTAAGTTGTTGTCTTAAACATGAACTGACACACTTTGAGGATATCATTTTTCGCGCAGGGTTGAAGACTATTTTCAGTGCAGGTACTACTGTAACTTGGAAAATACTGCTCTATGCTCACAATTTGAATTACACTACAGTACAGCAGGCTGGGAACAGTTCAGAACTGATGGAAACACAACTTAAAATTTTTGATCAGCACGATGATGATGCTTTATGTATTGAGCCAAACTAGAACCACCTACAGTCACAGCAAATACAAGAAACAGTGGCCAATCAAGGGTTCTAAAACCTACATCTTTGGAACCCTTGATTGGCTATCTAATGTTAGTGATTGGCAAGTTATGACCAAAAAATTGATAATCTATTTGTAGTTTGCAAGAATGTAAGGCATGGCTTGCCAATTAGTGAATTACAAATTCCAGGTGGCTAATTAAGGGGTCTAAAGATGCTGATTTTTGCCTAGTTTTTTTTTTAAAGAAAGTAGCAAGTATATTGTCACTGTGTCTCTTTCACAGATCTAACAACAAGAAGAAAAGGACAAACAGGATCTATTAAACCAAGGAAGAAAATAAATCAAATAAAGTCTTCATTCAGTCCCCTCATTTTCACAAGTTAAGTGGTGGGATAGCACCAGAATTTGCCAAGGTCGACAAAAGACAGGCTGAAAATTTAGGGAAGTGGCTAGGGAACCACCCAACATGGTGCAGTTCGAATAAAGCAGTCAGTTTGTTTGTCACTCAAGTGGCATTGACCTGGCAGCCTAGCGGTTAGATTTCAAGTCTACCATGCCGATGGTTGTGGGTTCGCCTCTGATCTTGGTGCTTTCATGTTTTCATAATAGCCTAGATAGTGACTGCTTGTACGTTTCAATTCCTGTGACCAATTTTTATTTATTTCAAAACTTTCCAAACTTTCGCTGTTTAAGGGTTAGGTTTTAGGGTCACCGTTAAGTCAGTGTTACTATTAGGTTAACGGTAGCTTAGTGTTAGGTTAGGGTTAGCTTCGCATTAGGGCTACAGTTAGGTTGCCTTTACTATAACTATGTTTCTACTGTTGCGATCAGAAATCCCGAGCAACATGTGTGCAAAGCTTCGCATCGTGGCAGCAAGCAACAATAGAGATCATGCTCGCAATCTCTCTTCACAAACACTAGTCATCATCATGTTCAATCGTTCACACGTTAACATTGGGAGAGAGCTTCTCAGCTTCCACATCGTAATCTCTCTTACTATTGCTTGGTTGCGCTACATACATAATAATGGTTTTATTCTTCACGCACATCCCGCTCGTGGTGAATCACATAATGATTAATCAATGCAACACCACCAGAGAGGTTGCAACACTACCAAGCCTAAACTACATTCTCGTCGTGCATTACTTTTACTGTCACATTTGTGCAGGAGATGGTCGAATAACAGTGTCAAACTTGTAGATCCACGGGCAGTTCTGTAGCCAAGCCACTGCCATAATTTAGTTGTAAAGACCCTTATCTTATGCATTTGTCAAGATGATCTACATTCTATAAAGCTTGGATGGATTTGCGCTAGGGCCTTTTCTTCTGTATATACTATAGTACCCGGGTACTAACTAGTGACTAGGCCTACTCTAGGGTGACATAATAACAAGATAAGCAAAGACAATTCTCACACTCTTAGATTTAGATTACCCTGTCTATGTTTGAACTTAAAGTGAATGAAACAAACACCAAAAAGTTTAAAAGAAACTGCATGCTTGAGTTTTATTTATTAACCTTCAATTCAGCAATGCACTTCACTTTACTGTGCATAATATGTGCATTAACTCTAATGAATCGCAGAAGAACAGAGAAAACCTCACTTCTGACGTACTCCTATCAAGGCAGTTGCATTTCATTGCGTCAGACTTCAGTATTCAATATAACTGGACTCATACTGCAGTTGTCAAGCGAAATTTCTGACTTGCGAGATTTCTGACTTCACACCATGTGCGCGTGCACAGAGTAATATTCTACATATCAAATACGCTGAGAAAATTGATGATTACGGCTTGGTGTTTAGGCAAGTGTGTCGTGTTCGGGTTAAAAAAAGAAAAATAATTAAGGTAAACGACTAAGTCCGAACATTTTCAGTGGTCATAGTTATTCCCGTGCTATAGGTTGTTGTGGGTACCTGGCATCGGACCAAAATGTTTCAATTTTCACAACACACATCAAAAAAGTAATTGCCAGACTTTAGTTCTTTATTTTGAGAAGCAAAATAACTGAAAAACAATGCCAAGTCAGAAATTTCGCTTGACACCGGAAAGGTGGCAGGAGTGGCAGAGTCACATTATCAGACTCCAACTCCGCTCCTGATCCAAAATTTTTGAATGTGGTGTCACGTCAGAGTCGATTGATGACTTGGTTGAGTCGAGTCAGAGTCAAGTCACAAGAACTGTTGAGTCACTTCGAGTTATTGGTTTGCAAGCTCGAGTCAAAAGAAATTTTACATTTTTCCTATGTCTTTTTTTCCTATGAAAATAGCGCCTGACATGCAACAAAATGGCGCCCAATAAGTTAGAAAATGGTGTCCAACATGCCAGTGTTGAACATGATTTGGTTTCCAGATCGCGATCCAATCGGATTCTGCAGTTTAGCACCGGAACCAGATCAGACTGGATTTCTAAAAAACTCTATCGGATAAGATATGGATAACCAAATTGCTTTGATCACTGAAATCAAATGTTGAAACATATGTTTATTCGGATATAAACCGGATTGGATCAAATATTTGGACAATACAACCGGATTAGGATCGGGCTGGAACACACAATAAAAATACTGGACTGGATTAGGATTGCAAAAGTCGTTCAACACAACAACATGCTGTAAAATGGTACCTGATAAATTAGAAAATGGTGCCCGGTATTGCTTCAGCTAGTATGATTGCATATTATTTGTATCTCAGATTTTGTGAAAGCGAATTGCATATTACTTGTCTCTTTTACTCTCAGTCATTTCCACAGGTCAAGCCCAACATTGCTGCAAGTGTTCCAACCTCTCGGCTGGCGTCACGCTGAATCTGCGATTCACCACCAACGGGATATGTGTGAAGAACATCACCCATATATATGTGGCGCAAACAAGCAATATATAATAGTGTATAGGGTTACCATAACTGATGAGGCACAATTACCGACAGATTTATGTTTGTCACTTGGACCAAACTTTGCGACGAAAACACTTTTATCAAGGTACAAATTCCGGATGCATCCAAAGTGCACTGTCACCGTCGCTTTCGATAAAAACAGAACAAAACTAAAACAGTAAAAATTCTTGCATTGTACAAAATAATTTGTCACATTACTTGATGAGGAAACCCCACTTACTGCTTTGCAAAGTTTATCAGAACTGAGATGTGATTTTAAATACGCGATGCCGTTGTGTGAAACCGAGATCTATGTTCCTGGTTTACAAACTAAGCATTCTGCTTCCTATTCATTTCTACCTTTCGGGAAGTATGCATGCTTTGCATTCATCTCGGCAGTAAATTGACTTTTTCGTTTAGCCATTAAATTTTTAACAGTAAAAAATTACGAAGTTTAATCTTTAGTACTAGATAGCAGAGATGAGCGGACTGTCGTATTTTGCGATCCAGATCCAGTCCTGATTTTTCAAAACTCAGTCCAAGTCCAGCCACAGTCCAAACTTTTGTTTGAAATTAAAAGTTCAAGACCAATTAAGTTCAAAAAATTAACAAAATACAGCTTTTTAATAACAAATATCACCCAACTCTTTTCCATTATCGCAGTCCAAATCTGGTCCTGATCATAAATTTATGAAGCAATTTACAGTCCGGATCCAATCCCGATTCAACAAAATTCGGCATTGCCCGGATCCAGTCCAATCCAAGCCCAGTCCAGTGCTCATCTCTGCGAAATAGTTCTTATTGTGAAAACATTGTGGTTAGATTTCATAAAAAGCATTATTCAAAAATCCCGGACATCCAAGCACTTTTTAACATTTCTCCCTGACACATATTTGGCCACCAAAATCCCGGACATGTCCGGGAAAAACCTGACGTATGGCAACCGTATAAGCATGGCGTTTGCAGTTGACTGCAAATGCTTAGGCAAGCACAAGCAAGAGACGGCAATTCGGGGCATTAACCAACAGGAAAGCAACCAGCAGCAACAGAGATGCATCACTGACTTCACTCCAGTACTACTAGGTTTCATTGTCATCATATAGGGATAAGTTAATTACGATCTTTCGTTTGTGGTGACTACTATTAGAGTGACTTGCTGCTAATAGGCACCAGAGATGATCATCATCCAGTTTGCCGGTTTGATATCCAGCAGGATAGTGAGTTTGCAACCGGATACAGATATCCAAAAACTGCTTTCAAAGTGGAACCGGATGTGCATCAGGATATCCGAAACGCTTTTATCGATATTTCGAAGATTCAGACTTTTGGAAAAAGTTAAATATTGCACAATCGTTAATTCATTATCTTCAGAAGCATCTTTTTAGCCTTCTGTGCCATGACTCCGAGTCTGTCTAATGTGTAATCTCTGAACCGAAGAGTAATCTCATTCCCTTCTTAATCTGCTGATTGAACACGCCACGTTTGTCAGCATGAATCTGTTCCTGGTGTGCCGAGATAGGCTCTTTCAGTATACTTTAAGGACGTTGTTTGCTGCGTACCTGGACAAAGGCTAGTTAGTGTAAGCCTACTGTGATCTAGTCTAGACTAGCTAGAGCATTCTAGCTCTGTTAATGTGGTCTGTAGTCTACACCAGGCTTTGCAGACTTCACACCTGTGACGGTTTCGTTTCGATGCCTCCACTGATTAGTCTGATTACGTGCCGCGCAGAATTGCATTGCTTGATTACGTGCCGCGTGGAATTGCATTGCTTTGCTTGGTCGTTCGTATCGCACGTCGATGTCAGATGGTTGCTAGTTTCGTACCAGGTTTTTGTTGTATT
>JGI24159J19872_10007545_pt1 | contig 14242 bp, 12 predicted proteins | sample Ectturendosymbi4_FD_19872 | JGI IMG/M metagenome (IMG submission 19872) | reverse complement strand
CCTTTGTCATTCGACTTTACGCTCAGTTAATCACAATGAGAAAATTGTATTCACTCATGGTTTTATTAATATAGTTTTAAGCAATGCGCCATAAATCAGCTATGCATTAAAATAACATTAACATAAACATAAACAGGGGTTCTTAACACGAGTTTAAGGTTCTTTCATGAAGGAGAGAGTAACCCGCAGTAGACCATCAAGGATAAAACAAGCAATAAGGCTATAATTCCCTTGGTCAAGACTCCAGTGGGAATCTTGCCGCTGCTCAGGCAGTGGCCACGAGCTAGACCAGTGGTTCTCAAAGTGGTCGATATCGACCCTCAGGGGTCAATTAGGCAATCCAAGGGGTCGATAAATAGTCACGGGGTCGAATGGGGGTCACTGAATGGCTAAGGGGTCAATGAATAACTGCTGGGGTCTACTGGAGCAATGAAACCTCCAATTCAAACTTATTGTTAATCGGGCAAGTAATGCAAAAGGCGATTTTCAACAAATCAAACAAAATTAAGAGGACTAATCAAATCTCAGCTACAGTAGTTTAAAAGCACATTCGATTCGAATAGTTTTTTAATTAATCATCCATTGTGACGTCATTATGAAAACTGTTCTGTTTGTTACTTCACAAACAATATTGTAGTGCATGTGTCGCAGTTCGGCAGTTGTTAGACTGGTAGCAGAGACGCCACTTTTGATGTTATAACATCAGATTTGATGTTCTCAGAATTTTTTTTGATGTTTGATGTTTACGCTACAAATTTGATGTTGAAAACTATTTTCATATTGTAAGCAATAGTTTTATTATATTTTAGTTTTACCATTTTTCGAAGTTATTTTGCAAGTTTACTGACCGTCTTGTTAAAAAGGTCGTAATTTGATTGTGTAGCTAGTATTTTCTGTTCGAAATAAGAAAGTTTATTGTGCCGGAAGCAATGGTGGTTATAACAGTTGTACGTATTTGCAAGACTGAACGGAGAACGGAGATGTATTACAGAACATAGGTTCAAGCCTATTTTCTATTATTATTTTGAGGTTAGTGCGTTCGTTTAACGAACTTAGTCAAAGCCACAGTGTGGTGAAGAAGAGAATCATGTTTGTTAATTGGGAGATGTGATTTATGTTGGCAGAAGACTCAATTGTTAAGTTTATTCGTGCAGCTTTTGTTAGAATGCAAAAGTATTCTGTACTACTCCTAGAAAGAAGTAGAATGATTCATTGGTAAGAGTTCCTTTTATGACAAAGAGTTTGGAAAAGGAGCTAGCAAGTTGCTTACACTTAATACAACAGCTCCCAATAGGAGTAACCATTTATGACACAACGGCATCCAATCACGTGCTAAAGCCATGCGCTCTTCGAATCACTTGATGAAATTGACTCAGTTAAAGCAGGGACACCATGGGGAACCTGCGGCCTGCATGAACATTTAATATGGCCTGCATCAGAATTTTCGTTAACTAAATTAACTCCATGTTAATTTAGTTAACGAAAATTCTTAACTTCATTTGGTGACACCATGCATCCGGTTGGAAACAATTATGGTCCGTGGGTAATTTTCTATTTCTTCAAGGTTTGTATGTATAAGCATTGTTTTCTGCCCCTGTTACTTGTAATGAAATGTTGCGTTAAAATGCATTGCTCTCGGCCTCATAACCCTTATTGTTGCTCGCGTCCTTCACCTATGTGCTTGCTTCACCTGCTAATCTGTACATGTATCAACTCTTCACCCATTGCTTGCCCACCATCATCTGTGTTATGTTGATGTCTATTGTGTCTTTGTCTTTTTTGCTATTTTGGTTTATTGTTGTTGGTTTATTACTTGTGTCTTTTTTGACCATTCTTTCTTGCTTTTTTGCGTGCTCGTCTTGTATTTGTGATCCTAAATATGTGCATGCTTCACCTGCTCATCTATACATACATCATCTCTTCTTTCACCCATTGCTTGCCCACCATACGTTACATTAATGTTTGTTATGTAATTAACTCCATGACAATTCGACACGTAGAGTGACAGTCAGTCAAGCGAAGTCTTTATTTTCCTTTGGAAGATAAAGATAGAATATTAAGATAGAATCAATTTTGCGACCTGCCAGCGATATTCCACAATTCATGTGGCCCGTTATAGTAAATATATTTCCCACCCCCATTTAAAGTTTCTAATGCTAAGAGGTGAAAATATGCTTTATAACTTTCCTCTGCATAGCTGAAGTTGAACGGATTTATTGCTGAGCATGATCTAGTATTTTCATTTTAAATTAATTAATTGATCTTGTGAAATCCATTGGTGTACTTCCAAATATGTTTATGATAAGGGTTTGTGGTCGAAAGAATTTTCTGCTCTGTGAATGCTGCTTACAAAACAATGCAGCAAATCGGATATTGACAGCCAGAAGGGGCAATTATTAGCCAAACAGATGGTTTCATGAAGCAGTGTTGGGTGTGCAATATAGGAAACATGTTATAAAGAAAGTTTTGATAACAGTCTTGTGTTTTTTGATGTTGATGCCTGACACTGATGTTGAAGCCTGAAAAATTAGATGTTAAAACGATTGAGCCCAGTGGCATCACTGACTGGTAGTACGCAGTAGGCAACACAGCAGGGCTCCCATTCCTGGGTTTTTCCACCCAGATCTGATTTTTTAGTCCATCAGGGTGGCTAGGTTTAATTATGAAAATTATGAAATACCGTCAATTCTGAGTTTTTTTGAAGATAAAATTTTGGCAGTTGGTGAATTTAATAGTATAAGAAACATATCTTCCGGCTTTTGCAATGTGAATGTTCGCATGCGACCATCAGGTGAAAAAAGTACTTAAATCGGTGAAACAAAACATCTTCATTCAGTTTCACACCCTCAAACCCGTAAGAATATCATTATCAAATGTTGCAGACAGAGTGTAGGTTGCGTACCATCCAGTACAGTCAGCCATGAGCCATGCAGTTGCGCGTAGAGCAGAAGTAACATGAATGAATAACAGTTGTACAAACAAGTGGAAGATTTGCATTTGGGTGAACTGTTGTCATTCCAGACGCCAGCTGAAGAATTTGGTTGAACAATGTTTACGACAGAATGTTCAAATTCTTTGGTTGCAATTAAAAAACAATTTGCATTGGAGTAAGGATTTGCTGCCAGATCATTGGGGATTTTAGATCACTCTGCAGCTCATGTCTGTCAAGACCTTACAAGATCCAAGTTCAATAGCAAATGTGGGCCTACATTTTCTCCATCTGCTTGAAGATGAGCTGGAGGCTAGGTTGTGTTTGGTCATTTTTCTGTCATAGACTGAAATTTTTTTTGAATGACAAAAACGAATTAATGTCAATTCGGTCATAATGTCCGAAAATATAAAATAGTGAGTGCTGTTGCGGAAAATTTTAATACTAATATCAGACAAATGACCAAAATATCTCAGCAAAGAAAACAGGCTGGAGGCTATATCAATAGACAATAGCTTAAACATGTGTCCTTGTCCACAAATCTATAGGCCTATATCTCTGATTTCTGGTATTATCTGCGTAGATTAACATGCATCAAAGATCACAAGACGGTTTAGATAGCTAGGATTTGGGAATACTTTATAATTCAATACGCTGGCGTAGCAGCATAACTTGTCGCCCCTGGATTTCGGCGATTCTGCCGCCCCACCCATCCTATGCTGGTCAGCATCACTGCTGGAATATTTTTATAAACGTTGCTCGCAGTGCAAAAATTTAAATGCGCATTGTGTATGCTGATGAGAGAAAAATGTCACTGCAAAAAGTGCATTTCAACTGGTTCACTAACTTTTTGCAAAGCACGACATGCAATAGAAGCTTTAACGAACGAATAATATAACATTTCGTGAAATAGGAGTGAAAAGATATCAGAAAGTTCGAAACTTCGGAAGATCCCACTGCGTGAACGGCCGCAAGATTGAGCGAGTGATTATCACAAGGAACAAATATTGGTTTTCAATTTATCTCCTTTGTTTTGCGTTGTGCTCTAGAATGGATTCCTGACACTGTGGAAGTGTTGTCATAAGCTTGACCTCTGCCCATCATTACATCCAAGTAACTTGCATTAATATCATTGAGAATAGAATTAGCAATTTCTTATGCCGTTTTCCCGTGCAGTGGGAAGAAATTAAGGAAAGACGCCAAACTTTCATTGTGTTTTGCGTATTTTGCGAGCGTAAATAGGTAGAAAAACCACTAGTTCAAAGCCCAGGCTCATAAACATAGAAGACACTTAAGCTTCTCTGCAGCTTAACAGGGCAAGGCAAATACTGTATATGTTATCCAGCACACTCGTTCCTGTTTGTCAATATGTTCGGCGGCTATATGCTTCTATTTCATCAATCAACCATGCGCATTTATATTGCGTTTGGTAAGTGTTTCTACATTTGTGACGTGGTGATTGCAAAATTTTTGTTCATCACATTTCTAATTCATAAACAAGAGTTTGTATTCCGGCCCTGCAGCTATCTGAAATAGCGATCGCAGCAGAGCAATTTCTCTGCATCTGGAAACTCGAAACCCGGTTCTGCAACAGCGCAATGTCCAGAGTGCGGCAACTAAACACTGTTTTAGAAAATAATAGGTGAAATACTCTTCGTCTGACGTCAAATGTATTCCGTCATAGATTTCACGGAAAACCAGAGGTAGTTAAACCACTGGCGAACAGAGCAGGTGAACATCCCGTACGTGTCGCTCATGCAGCCGGTCATGGCTTGAGTTGCGGAACCACAGAAAAAAGATAACCTACAAGCCCTACACTGCTGTGTTCAATGCGGGGGGCGTTACATTTTTTAATAAACAACCGGATGGTTCAGCTGAGAATGATCGTGAATCTGAATTGGTTGCGACGGTTTGAATTCAGGTACTCTGTGAACTGTTGGATCAACAGTAGGGGGCACTTTGCGAAGATTTCTCAGATGCATCATCATCATTAAATCCACGATGAAAGCATTTACATGGCAAATAAAACATAAGTAGAAACTTATCTATCATCAAAACAAAATTTTGGGGGGCACACGGGGCCAAGAATCCTTTTGGGGTGCTATGGGTAAGCTGTTAACCGAAATAGAGTTGATCGTAAAATCCAAGGAAAAATTGGTGACACAAATATTTGTACTTGCAAATACACTCTTCTAACCGATACCTGTTTTGCTTCTTTACTACGATTTCAAAAATTCATGTTGAAACGCTTTACATTTTATTTTCTAATTAGCATCGCTCTCTTCCGACAACTAGAAACGACAAGGAAATTTTAAAACACGCATTGGTGACTCAGGCAGTCATGACTCAATCAAATCAGTGCCGAGCAACGAAGCCGCACACAATCTTAAGCGGAGTTTCCTGCACCGAGCCAACAGACCGTGCAGTTCACGCCCACAGCGTACACCAATCACCACACGCTAGTGTGATACCAATCACCACACGCCAGTGTGGTCAGTCATCGAGCAAGCATCTGATGCTTCTCACTCTACAAAAGACCTGCTGCTGCTGCGACCCTTCATTCCATCACACGTTTTCAGCACACAGCCTCCCTTGTGACTTTATTTACAAAGAATGACCAGTCCACGCCATAAGTGACGGACGGCGGCCGAGCTTATCGATGCTCCGGAAGAGAAGTGTTTGAACTTCAACCCCGGTGTTCAAGTGCAACCGTCCAAACAACAACGAACATCTGCCCACACACGCCGCAGCACAGTACCCAAGGGCAGACATTGTTTTGGCCAATTCGCTCCCTGGCATTCGATGAATGGTTGGCGAATTGGTAAGGCAAGACTATTTTCCGGCTTAGCCACAGTATGAACGAACCTGACATCGAACGAAAATCAACAAAACAATGCCATAAATGGCAAAAATATTCTCTCTGCTTTTGATGTCCAATGCACTCAAACCACATCAAAAGTTTTGTCACTTAAAAAAGTGAGCTCACGGCTAACAGAATCAAATTTCTAGAAACAGAAATATCACACAAAAGTCTCAGTCCGCCATGTGGGTTTTCACATTTTTTCCTATTCGAAGCCAATTGTAGTTTATACAATGCCATAAAATCATTTGGCTTCAGAAGAGTTCACTACAAAAAATACAATTGTTAACGTGGTCCAGTGTAGGGTTTGCGGTTCATACAAGCTTGTCGCTTCTTACATCAGCGGACGATATTCAAAACACAAAAGCTTTGCAAGTCTGCCCTTGGACACCCCGTGCACGTCGGGGGCTGTACGAAGCTTCAAGCGCGTTCATGTGTTCAGCAAATACACCTCAAGAAGAAAAGCAAAGCGGTGAAAAATCCTCTTAAACACGACAGTAGAGTGAAAAAGAACAGCGGCAATAATCATCGTTCAACCGAGAAAACTGCTGACAGCGCGTTCAAGGAAGAGCGGCGGCCACGTTCGGCGACAATCAACGCACGAGATCTTTCGAGGGCGTGCAAGTGACGATATACTTAAAGAGTCTCTCGACGATCGTCTGACTGGTAAGGCTCGCGACTGGGCACGAGAGACTGAACTATTTATCAGCCAGGCAAAGCTTCGGCCTTTAATGTACACATGCAACGGCGCGAGCACGGCGGTGGACGCCGCGGGCGAAGAAACGTCGATCGCATCAGGAGATTGCTTCGCCGCGTCACTTCGAGCGGCTCAGGATAAGTAGTTCTTTGAAAGCCCGTTTTAGTGTGGCAGTATAGAGAAAGCGAGGAAACAAAACAAAATACTTCATAGAAAATCAGTGAACGCAAAAAGTCGAGAATAGTTTTTTTAAAAAAAGAACACAAAACACAAGCGCGTTTCCCGATAACACAACTTTACTTTTAAGCCTTGGAACTTTGACGGAATAAAATAAACCTAAACATTTTGGTGTTGCGAGGGGCGGTCCAGAGTAGGGAGACACAGTTAACCTCAAGAAGAAAACCTACGACTACAGTGCAGCATAAAAAAGTTTGATTCTACGCCGCCCATAACAGACCTTTGTAAAACTATGAATAACATGTCTTTCGAAAATAATTATCTTCTTATTACTATACATTTAATTCCAAGCTACGTCAAACCGAAAGCGGATTTGACAGTTCACGACCTAGCCCTCCTTGAGGACACTTATTACAACCAGCCCCTTGAGCGAGATTCTGACACCGCTCTGTCGAAATTAAGATCAGTACAGAGCCATTGACAGGCGTGTTAATGCCGCTCTGGGCAAAATCTTGACATGGCGTGCAACAAACGAAGCGCCGGAAACACGAGTCGTGCGTCAATACCACTATTTCAAGCGCTGGTAACGAGCCAAGCTTGCGGTCACTTTTGTACAAGCGCACACACAATGACTCTCGATCAGCGCACAATTCAGTTGCTGGAGAGTCTTAGCTTTAAGGTCCGGGGTCTTTCGCCAAGGGGCTGATCGGACACATGGGCCTTTCCGTGAAGAGCAACAGAAAAGAACAGGACGGCGAAGAGAAGTTCGTTTCAAGCGTTTGTGCAATCCGCTCCCTACATAGCCTCCTCTTCCAAAGCGTGAACACAGTCTGGACCCAAAGGGAGCTTTCCGCTGCCCACCAGCGGCGCATTCACTTCGCAATCTCGCAACGACAGTTCAGGTAGCAAGCCGTTCAGTGATTGGTCGTCGTCCGAGCCTGAACACATAAAACAACATCTGCTGCGACTTGATACGTTCAGGAAGCGATGACGCGCAGAACGTGCACTTCCTCCAACCGAGGTCGCATCCAGGGACGAGGCTAACGAAACGTAATTGCCGTGTTATTATTTTGACGTAAGCAGCGCGAAGCGTCACTGCACTGATGCTTCTTTTAAAAGCACATATGCGAGGCTGCTACGAGTGATGACGGCGTAGCATCCGGGGAGGGTGGTAAACAATAGAGGGGTTTTATAAAACATTGACGAAGAAGCGAAGTATCGTCAACGACATCATCGACCGAATTCACTTCTGCAGGAAAAAGATCTCAAACTTACCGCCAAGTTGACCGAATAAGTCTCTCTGCAAGAATAGGGAGCGAAGCGGCTGCTGATCCTGTGGTTCGATGTTGTTACCTGAAAAAGATACGACAAACAAAATTACCAGGAAAATATGCGAAGAGTCAGATGCTGTGCACTTCGTTCGCGATCGGGGATAGTGCTTGCGTCAGAAACTGCACCAGCACAATTTGAAATTCCCATTTGCTCGTAGAGAAGATCACTTGACCTGCACAGCCTGAAGTTAAAGAAAGTTACAGTATTTTGGTCCGATAAAAAATACTTCACTGCGCGGTGCATCGCGAACTTATTTGCGCGATGGTTCCCATTGCACAGCGAACAAACTACGTGGCGAGTAATTTTGATTCGACCATTTTGTTCCGCTGACAGTTTTACAGATCATTTGCCAGCGAAACAAGGCAAATGACCGTGGGATGCTGTATACGAGCGGGGGACGACGGAACGGGAATCTGTGCATTGCCAGTTTTCTCATTTTATCCTTAGGCCTACCTGCATGAAATCTGAAGCGGTTAAATCAGATCAAAGAACACGCGTACCTGTGCAACCATAGCTGCTTCCCGGTTGCAATAATACGTTGAACACCTGCTGCACGGCTGGCGGTATCGCCTTCTTGCCTGAAGCGACAAGAAAAAGCAAGGTAAGCTGCATTCCCAATGACGCAACTGCTGGACACCCAAAGGTGAAGCTGAGTTGCATACGTTGAGAATTTTTTCAGACAATAGCTAACGCTGGTGAGCAATATGCATCCGAACAAGTTTGAAGAAAGAGGTAGTTTGTCGAAGAATTTTGAAAAGTTTCGCTTCTTTGCAGAAAACGCGTCAAATGCACGAGCAGCGCTGACTCCGTGCCACACGTTTGTAGTTATTTTGCGCTTGCACGTTGTTGAGACTCAGCGTGTATCACACAAAGCAAAATGTTGGAACACAACCGTGACGGTCAGATGAAAAAACAAGGTTTTCTACTTCAAGAAACTTAATGCACGTACCTGGGATCCCCGAAGCTCCGAACACATCCCCGCGACCCAGACACCGGCGCTTTTGGGACGGAACCGGAAGCGAAGGGTTGACCAACTTGCTCAGCGCGTCACTGCTGCAGTGCAGTCGCTTTCGATTTATCAGGGACGAGTCGTGGCCGGGAGTCGCGCCGACAAAACCGCGCCGAAGGTTCGCCATGTGCTCGTTGAAGTCGTTGTCGTTTAGCACTACGCTCTGATACAAGGGCCGGCACCGATCGGCCGGGTCGGCCCGGGGCGACGAGAGGGGGCTGGCGTTGAATTGAAAGGGCTGGTCCGCGACAAAGGTCGCCTCCGCTGGACTGCCGCAGTACGCGCTGTCGCAAGGGCTCCCGCAACGTTGTCCCAGCTGCTTGTCAAGGTCATAGGGCGGCGCTTCCGGCACCGTCAGCGGAGGCGAAAGGTTCGCGAAGTCACGACGCGCCTGATCGGCGTTAACTTGACCAGGTGTCTGCAAGACATGCATCGCTCCGTATCAGACACGAGTCGTTATCGATAACTTACATGTTTTCAACGGCAGAAGCGCATACTGGTCGTTACAAATAAGCAAATTCGCGCAAGCTAAGCCATGGAGAACATGGTCACTTGGCCGCTGCTATCAACTATCGCGGCCTTGACAAACACACCTCCCAGACACCGCCAAGTATTAAACGCCGATCACGCTTCTTGCCCGTGACGTCAACATCTTGTGTAAAAAATGTTTTTCACGTCACTTTCGCCGCTAAATTGACCTTTGAGTCAAGCTACGGATTCCTGTTGCAAGTGAAGTCCACTTGGCCGTCACCGATTATGTCAAACATTCCTTGTCACGCAAGAATGCAACACACCAGCTTGAAAACACGCTTTCAAAGCGACGAGTCTTCGCCGAAATCCAAGATCAACTTGTGAGATCTTTGCAAGTTTTGAGAATAGCACGAGTTGGTGGTCGTGTATGATTGACATTGAGAGCGGCTTGGAAATTTAGCGGTTGCGAAGCGGTTTTTGTTCAAATAAAAAACAACTTTTTTTGTCCATGGCGTAGTCAACAAATTTCCGACTTGCGCAATCGCAACGCCGCGAGCAATAAAGTTTCCGAAATACAACTGAGCTTTTTCAGTATTGATATCACAGCATCGGTCGAATGCAAAGCACGCCGCTCCGCTCGCGATGGTGGCACACGCAATAAGTTTCAAGATTGCGAAACACCGATAGGTCACGAGATGCGCGCGCGGTCGTGTGGTAACGGAAGCAGACCTTGTTGCCACCGAAGGACGTCACGAGCGGTGACGACACCACCCGGAAATTTTTGAAGAGCGTAAACACTTACGCCGAGCACGCCGAGAAGCCCCGGAGCAGCTCGCCGAGTTTGCAAACGCGTAAACAACATCTGAATGTCACGTGACGTAAAAAAAAACTTTTTTCTCTACCTCAATTGCTGCCGACAAACCCAGCGTTGCATTATCCGCATTGGAGCTCGTGGTTAGTGTTGCAGCTTGACTGGCGACAGGCATCGGGTTTTCGACCGTGACGTCCACAAACAGGTCTTCAAGTTTTTCTGCGCGAGAAAGGGTGGTCGACCGTAAACACATGAATAATTGAAGAGCGTGCGCGCGGCTCTGTCAATAACGGCGCGCGCGGCGTTGGTGAGACTGCTCTCAGCACATTTACAGCGACAGCCAACGATCAATTTTCTGTTTACGTTTAAATCCGTACACCCAAGCTGTCCCCGAGCTTTCGAGCGGGGTCAATGCGCGCACCAATCATTCGCCGCCAGTAGGCGAAGTCCACTGGGCAAGGCTAGGGTCGCATCATCACGAAATCGGAACTGACCTTCTTGTTGAGAAACGCTGTCGATCCACGGATCGCCGATGTAGGGAGCGTTGAAGTACATATCCTCGCTCATGTCACCTGAAACACAAGCACAGCGCGTATGTCGAAAGGTATATATGATAAAGATGTAAAGTATACACTTGGCATGACTGGAACCGTAGCAAATACTGCAGGTCGACTGGCGACGTACTTGGACAGATGGGAGCTGGTGTCGGCTGTGAGTATTTTGCAATAAGTGTGTGCTGAGTCGATTTGTTCTTGGTTGGTGAATCAGTTCACAAACAGACGGTACAGACGTTATCTGAACGATTTTAATAGTACGCTGCGGGAAAAGCTTGTCACGACTGGAAAAAGCACATTCAACAGCTTCCGGCAGCTGTGCTGAACAAGTTCACTGCCGGCATGGCGGTCGTTGCACAAGGAACAACTGACAAATATACGGGTATCTTTGCACTTGGAAAAGGTTGGCGTGCGATTATTAAAGTCTTTCGAGAAGAGGTCGCAGAAATGTCAACCTACCTTCGTTTTCCTCCGTGGCCGCGAATGTAGGAAGCACAATTCTACACTCGCCGTAAGTCGACGCTGCAGTTGCTTTCGCTGCGGTACGAAAAAAAGGATGATGCAATGCGGGCGTAAATAAATCACGGCAACATTAACGAATCAATCTTGACCAGGCACTTGGCCAGAATAAAGTGATAGCAAATTCGTTTTTTCAACTAAGGATGTGAGAGTGGCAACTTTTTAAATGACATTAAATTAGTGATAGCAAGACTGACCAAAAATCAATCATACAGAAAAGTTAGACGAATGCTGAACAAGACATTAATAGTAACCCCAGCACAGCAGAGACGTAAGGCCAATTAAGGAATAGCGAGGAACAGACTCCTGTACCAGGTGCGGGCGTCTTCAAAAGATCCTCCAGATATGCGTCCTGCTCAAGAACAATCTTGTTGGCCTCCTCGATGTCTGCTTTTTCCTGAAAAAAAGTTGCGCAATAAAAACTGAAAAACACGGGGAAAAACAAAAGCTGAAATGAACCACAGATAGTCGAGATCAAAGCAACGTTAGCAGCGACAACACGAATCAACTTTCGCTTCGTCCGAACGGTGCTTACAACTAACAGCAAGAAAAAACATGTTTTCGGGCGAAATAATTTGTTAAAGCATCCCAGCATTTAAACAGATTCCTGAAACAAGTAGCAAGTAAAATAAACCAAGATCAAAATTGCTAAAACCACGCACCTTTCCCTCGGTGGTGAAGCAACAAACCAAAAAAGCAGTCAGCGGCATGAAACATACCTCGTCGTCCGTTCTCAGGTTCTCGATTGGTATCACGTCAAACGGCACAGCCGACACAGCGTGTTTGGATTGCTCGGAAGAATAAGCAATCTCCGGATGGATCGAGCTGCTGCAGAGAATAAAGGAAAGCGTCAGCGTCAGCCGGAGAGTTTGACGGACAGCAATTTATAGCACCACCGGCGACTTGCAAGCAGCGAGCGATCTGCGAAAGTCTGTTTTCCCATACTCGTGAAGTCACGCTATAACAAGGATTCTGGAGAATAATAGCTGATAGTTCAGTTAAAAAAAGCAAGACAACGCCTGCAATTTGCGACGCACATACTGCAGATAATGAATCGAAATAAAATGTAACCAAAACTAAGTTGCTTCTCGCAATCGTAACGTCAAGTACTTTTTGGAACTGGAGAGAAAACAAAGTGCAACGAGGAACAACGAATGTGTTAACAAACCTGATGATATAATGTACGCAAACTATGCACTGAGGCTTTTGATTCTTCGGGCAAACGACCAGGGACGCTTGTGTTGAAAGCCAGTGATAACCTCCCGTCTTGGAAAGAAAGCGATAATGATCGGTTTCAATTTGATTGATCCGGTACACTGCGTGACATGACATATCGCAATAAGTTCAAACCAAATGCTATGTTAAAGGCATTTGCATCACAATCAGCAGTCTTGAGCAAGAGAAGGCATCAGCTCGTATGATGAACTTACAATTGCAGCAGGCTAGCGAGCAATGAGCTTGGAATACACCCATAAACGTTTTACAAAACCGCAATAAAGTGCGATACAAACAACTGCGTCGCTTTTCAGACGTTGTCGAAAAGCGGTAATGGAAAAACACGAACTTGGTGCGGCAAGTTATCAAGCAAAGCACTCACATTTTTGGAAACAGTTGTCAACTTGCTTGATGTCGCAAACGTGGCAATAGTCGAAGAAAGACCGCCCTAACAAATCGCTCTCGTCATAGCCCAAGAGCTCTTTCATCCTGCAAAAGCAACGCCTCAGGCTATAAAAGTAGCGCATGTGCAGAGCTTCCTAGCAAACCACTAAAACACCACCATTTTAATCTTTCTTGGAAAGACTGAAAACGTACTCATCTACAAAATCACCGTGTCATTATTCACCAGAATCAAGGCAATTTTGGCGTGCCTTTTAAAAACTGTTACTGGGAGCATTCTCATGAGAAGTAGGCGAAACGAACAAAGAGCCATATAACAAATACATTTGACAACTTGAATACTTTTTCGAACAAGTCTCTTTTTGTACAAGAAACCTTTTTTTTAAAATTTACAAACACGCCATGCCTTTCAATGGTGTTTATAAATACTGATTGGAGTCAATAAAAAATCAAAGTAGACGAGTGAAAAAACATCAATCAACGGAATCGAACATCACAAAATTTTACATGAAGAGCATAGAACAGAGCACGCGTGGTAATCAACTTTTAACAACACATACGTTGTGCAGCAGCATGGCAGAAAACGCACTAATTATTATAACAAACCGTTACTGCCACCAGATCCGGATTAAAGGGTAGGGGGCCCGGGGTGATTTTTTTCCGAGGGCGCCTATGACGTAATTCGTGACGTCATCGTTTGTATAAGTTACGTTTTCGCTTATTCGCAAGGTTCCCGTTTGTTTTTTCCGGTAGTCGAGAATGTGCTTACTCAAATGCACATACAGTTAGCTGCGAGTTGAAAATTTATGATATGAATACTAGAGTGTATTTTTACTAAGAAAAAATATTTCACAGGCTAGAGAGTGACTCTGCAAGAAACAACATTCACCCCAACAATAAGCAGAAACCAGAGATTACAAACAAAAACATGGGGAAAAGAACATGTCAATATGGCCAGCCAGGCTGAGTGTGAAACTTGTTTCCAAGCTAATGTCTTGATTTTCACTTTCATTTTCAGGTGCTCTGGTTAACGACCAATCCCGTCGGTACGGGGGGCTTTGGTGGGCTTAGCCCCTCCAAACAAAGCTCGAAGCCCCCCAAAATGGAAATATGAAACTCTATAAGTTAATGGAATTTGTCAAATTTGCATGTCAAGCTCCCCCCCGCTCGAACGTAAAACCCCTTATTGACGACTTTCTAGCGACGGTTCTGTTAACGCCACTGCTTTAATGTTGCTGCTTGAAATTTTGCTGGAAAAAGCGATTC
>JGI24159J19872_10007544_pt1 | contig 14242 bp, 10 predicted proteins | sample Ectturendosymbi4_FD_19872 | JGI IMG/M metagenome (IMG submission 19872) | reverse complement strand
TAGTTTTTACTTTCCGCAGCTTGTGTTTTGATTTATTTGTTTCAGTCTTGAGTTTGACTGCTTTCACTGCTCTTGCTTTACTTCTTCANCATTTCACACTCCAGCATAGCTTGGATATTTCAGGGCAGAGGATACGTAGAGTTGCGCGAAATCGATTTCCTATTAAATACATTGCTGATTGATCCGCCTGGGTCGCCTTTGCGGAGGCTAATCGCTTGAACAGAGATGTGTGCAAGTCGGAATGACCGCGAAGTCTTGAAAGCAATGCCCAGTCGGCTTATTCCTCGAAAGCGTGCAGCAAACCTAGAGCTTGTAATAGTGCGCTATGAAAAATTGCAGTAGAAGACGTTTTCCCAATACCAAGAATCGAAGATGCAATTTGGTCATGCATGTTGGCTCGAGACTTTATGACTGATTGACGTGTGTTGGAAGTTACACGCTTTTAAAATGTAATGTGCAGGTCTCCTATGTGGCATACAATCAGAAGGATTTCCGGAGACAGTGGCAAGTCTTTTGAAGCACTTGCTTTCGAAATGCCAACTCTCGAAAACTGAGTTTGACTGATTCGTTCCAACAAAACAACACGAGTCTTGTTTTCAAAGACTGCTACTCCTATGCAACAGCGAGCCACTAAACAAACACCACCGATGATCAGCTTATTTTGAGTTTGCAAAAGTGTAGCTTGCATCTCCTTAGCAGTTCTGATGATCCTAAAAGCATTTGATGGTGTGTAGCTTTCAGAAAAGTTAATGCGAAGCGATAAAAATGATAGTTTTATTTTTCAAATATATATATTCTTACACAAAGTATAAAGATTATGGTCAGAAAGACGAATTTATTTTCAAAACTATTCAGCACAAATGTTTAGTTCAATTTAAAGGAGCAAGTTCACCAGGCCCGTAACCAGGGGGGGCGAAGCCCCCCAATAAAATTTCTCGCCACCCCTGGAAAAATATGTTGGACCTAGTTTAAAAAATTTGGGCCCCTCTCAGAAAACTCTTCGACCCACCTGATGTCCCAAGCTGGATACGGGCCTGAAGTTTACTCGCAAACTTCGACATTTACAGAGGTAGTCGTCCATATTTTTGCCTGAAGTTTGTCTAATTTTTCAAATTAAAGGAAAGACCCAAAAACGCAATGCTTTCCTTATTGATAGCTTCGCTACAACACATGATTACCGTCAAATACAATAATTATCGCACTTGATTCCACCCATTGGCGTAGCCAGCCCAAAATTTGGTGGCTGCCAAAAAGTTTGGTGTTTGTCAAAATGTTTTATTTTAGGCAAATAACACTATTTTGTTTGGGTTAACGCCTCTCAAAGCACAAAATGACTATATGTTCTAAAAATTTTTGGGAGCATGACCCTTAGGCCCCCTGGCTACACCTATGAATGATATAACTTGATGCAAACAAATTGGATGTTCATCAAATAGTATTTTTACGTGTCGCAAGTTGTCTGGCACCAAATACTACATGGTTGAAGAATGCTGTGCACCACGTAGATTTGAAGAAGTCATTTGAACTTTGTGTTCAACTCAAAAATATCGTACTGTAAACTTCACAATTGTAAGATATGCACATTGCACTGCTTACCGTTCCTAGCTGTTTCTCTTGTTTTGTTTTCTAAATCGTCCAACTTGCTCAGAATCAGTTGCCTTTCCTGTTTTTGTTTTCTTATTCGGCGTCGGTGAATAACGTAAAAAACTACAATGACCACCACAAGCAATGCACCAATAGGTACACATATCCACAACGCAAGCATCCCGTTGGTTCCTTTGCTGCAGTCAAATGCAACATTAGAAAGTGTTTTCTTCCAGCTTCCAACAGAAATCTACACAAAGCAAGTACAGAACTGTTAAAGCTTTTGAATATTCAATAAAACATTCAACCATTAAAACCAAAACCAGCAATTAGGAAACACAGCGTGGTTGCCCTTTGCCTCGCGCACGGACTGGTTACCAGGCAAAAATGCTCAAAGGTGTGCACTTCACTCATCTCATCACAATTGCCACAAACACCACTTGTAGTTCTATCTAGCTTTATTCTACTGTATAGCGGAAATATCCAACACCATTAACAACAAGTTGTGCTTACGAATACTACAACGCGAAGACCATGAACTGATTATTATCTTACTTCAATATTGACTTTACTGTTGCGGTACTGGTCCAGGTCGGCTGCTGAAGCGCGGCACAAAACGGAGGTGGCGTCGATGAAGTAAACTTGGCATTGGATGGGAGCAGCTTCACCCACAGGTGTGACACGAACGTTGTATTCTCTAAGACGCGCTCCAGCTTTGTTGAAGTTCGATCCCTGAGTCATAAACCGAACAGACAATTTTTAAACTCAGCATTGCAACACGATCATTGCGATCGGGAAAAACCAAGAGCCGTGCGTAACCGCAGTCGAGAAGTCGGAAGCTTTTGAAACCATCATATTTAGCTTACGCAGACACGAGACAAAGCGGCTGTGGTTGAAGGGGGGTGTGGTGTTACGTCCATTGACCTACAGTGTGTCTCTTCAAGCCAGTCATGAATATACCCATGAACCGCAAATACTCAAATGAAAACATTTTTAAGGACTAATGTGAGTTTTTTCAAACCAGTGGTAAGCTTGTCAACAAGGTCCAGATAACGTATGCAAATTACAACTTTTCAAATTGAAATAAGCAATGGGTTTACCAGAGCAACGGAAATACGTTTATCACACTAAAAATTCAAAATCTGAAGGTACACAGCTTCGTAACGAAGGCGGTTTCGATTTGCGATTTTACGCTGTTCAACTTGAAAATAAATCGGCTGATGAAGCCGTGCAAGTTTATTGCAAAGCATCGAGAATAGGGCTAAATTTATCAGTTGTACGACGACAGACACGTGTTTCTCATCACAGCTAATCAACCGGTAAGCACCTGGATATCAATGGATACCGTCTCCACGCTTTCATTGACAGCATTGGTCGACTCCAAACCAGACTGCACGGATGAGCTTCGTTCGCATGGGATTTGCGCGACAGATTTTACGACTGGATTTTTGTGGTAAGTGATGTTGCCCAGGTATATCCTGTACGCTCTGTTTATTAACAGGTAAAGCTGTTGGTTTCCTGCGAACAAACGTAGCAGAAAGTCGTTGCAAGTTTAACTTTGGTCAAACCATCGACATATACATGAAACAGATTCACAACTGTCAGAAATTAGTCTTGTGTGTCATGAGGTTAGGGTGTTAAAGATTTCTGTCCTGGTTTACGAAGGCCGCAAATGCGTGAATAATTAATTATTCTTCCGGACAAGAATTTTTGTATACGGCGTAACCCTACCCGGAGGAGCACAGCANTGTAAAAGNTCAGGTTGGAAATATGGAAGCAGGTGGTGTAAAAATGAAAGAAAGATTAGCACGCAAGCGATGACAAGCACAAACATCAAGTTTCAGATCTCGANGTGGAACCGTTTGGCCAAAAACACAAAACAATATATTGTCGCTTGATTTGGTCCTGGTCTTTGCGGAAAAACATTCACATGTTAAAGAATCATCGCAATAAAAGCGCGTTTTTTATAGTCATGGCCGTCACACCTCAAGTTGTTTGCTGCAGCTTTCACGGTTCATTTTCTGAATGTGAATTGTCAGTCCTTCCACGCAAAACGCAAATTTATACTGAAGGCAAAGGAACTTTCGAAAGGCTAACCCTGATCGTGATGCTGTTTCTATTAACGACAGTATAATTTTGCAAGATGAAGAAGATATTTTAGAAGTTGGTTTGGGATTCGCAGAAATCCGCAAATTGAAAAGGTTGAAATGTAGATATTCGACGGATTGTACTTCAGATGTGGGTAGGTTTACACACGCATTTTTTAAGCTCAGATCACCAAGCAACAAATATGCAATATAAAGAGCAAAACACCAAATGGCAGAAAAGTTGATTGCATGTTAAAAAAAATGAAAAAAATAATTGAGGACTGAGGAATTCTGCAAATTGGTGTGAACGACACATTCGAGACACAAAGGGTTGGCGAAAGACCTAATGGATCAACTACTCAGCCAGACCTATTGTTGCCATAAATCCATACTGCACTGAAGACGTTTCAGACAAAGACGAAAATGAAATGACAAAATGCAATAATTTGAACATTACATAGAAGTTAGTAACAAAGCACAACATAAAAAAAATCAAGAAACACAGAGATGGTGAAAAGCATGTCTGTGTATAGGGAGATACGGTGAGCATCAGGTACAGGGTGAAGGCTACTAGAGAAAGAAGAGGCATTATATACAAAAGTAACAGAAAATGAAATAAAAACACAAATGAAGAATCAACTGGCATAATGGCACGTGAACAAAATATTTTTGCTTTTGTTTTCCAAATGAAAAAGATGAAAGAGATATCGTGAAGTACAGTCGCATATGACATTTGCAGAGCAAGTTTTCAGGGATTTCAGACCAAAGTTTGGGACCAAGCTGCGCTTTTTTCGAAATCAAGCTGCATTTTAGAGCGCGGCCAAAGTTGTCGAGGATCTACATGCAGATGCTCATATGCTGGAGCAATTTCTTACTTTTTGTTGCATGGCAGACGAAGAAACCGGTTACAAAAAATAATCGGCGGATAAAAAAACGCTATACCTTTCAAATAAAAAATTGTGTGACTTTGCCTGCTATTTCCAGCATAACACCGTCTAGACCAGGGTCCCAAACACGCGACCCGCGATGCTTTGTGGGAATTTTCAAATAATTAACATTTTCGTCGCAGTGCTTGGCTAGCAAGTGAACGAGTTTCTTTTAAACGAACGTAGTAGATACGGCTAGAAATGATTTTGATACCTTTCACAGGAAAAGAAATGCAAAACTTGTTTCTAGTAAAGTTCAGATACCATCACTGTTGCGTAAGCGTTATAATGGGGCCCTTGGATAAGTCCTCATTTGGCCCTCGGAGAAATTTAAGTTTAAGACCCCTGGTCTAGACCAGTGGTTTTCAACCGGTGGGCCATGGCCCAGTGGTAAGCCATGACGATTTTTCCAGTGGGCCACAGAGCTTGGAATATATCTGAATGAAAGCGTTACGAGACTTCTATAACGTCATTATGATCAAATATGACGAATAGCAAAAAAATTCGATCTGAATGTTACGTTTGTGACATAACTCCTACTTAATGATGCTAGTTGAAATTTTATGTACGAGAATAACTGTGGCATAGTATTTAAACTGTTATAGCACGGCAGCTAATGCTAAGCTAAAGTTATAGAAGTTTTAAACATATCAGATTATAAACTTTGGGACACCACCAATATCTTTCCTAGTTGAATGGGCCATGAGCAGAAAAAGGTTGAAAGTCCCTGATCAAGACAAGACAATTCATTGTCATCGACTGTGGCTGTGCGTGAGAAAACCATAGCTGTCTAGTGTGCGTCAGGCGGCAGTCTTGCTGTGAAGCTGAGCCAACGGAAGCTTCTCGACTTACAGCTTCCTCAATTACGACCATGCGCACATTTCACTACATAACCGCCGCGTGTTAGTACTAATTGCGTCTTTCTCAATAAGGCATCAATGGAACAGAGCTCTGACCTGACGAGTGGAGTGTCGTTTGACCCAACTTTGAAATGGCACGCTGAAGCAACTGGAACAAAGCCACACAAGGCCTAACAACTCTGATTTTATAGACGCAATGGATTTCGTTCCTGTAGTTTTAAAAAATTTGTAATCAGCTGCCATTTCAGGGCGGCGTCTGTAAGCCATTGCCCCATTTGTACTGGCATAACCACGAACAAAATGTGCCAAGAAGTCCACGTCATACGGCGCTAATTTCATTTGTATTTGCGGTAAGTCGGAGTGAAAAATCGTGTAGTTCAGTAGAGAATGATAAACGTCTCATATAAAGACTACTAACGGTATGGCTTACAATTGCAATGCATTGGTTGGGTCAAGCAAACAACTTGATAGATTGTCCTCCGGTCGCATGGCACCTAATAAGGTAGAACGCGCATTTTATTGTATTTATTGTAAATCGACGGTACTTAACTCATCTTTCAAAAACAATATACCCCGTACTTGTACAGGCGTCATACAAAATAGACGTACAATTTACGGGACTCAAAACCACAAGTCTTAATAATTCGTGTGGATTTACCACAGAGCTAAGTTCCTAATCAGTGACATGTGACGCGACGAAGTATACCTGAGGAAAGTGTTTTAAAGGATTGTCTTAGATAATTGCGCTTCGCAAAGGATAGGCTGGGCAGGCAACTGCGCGTTTTGTCCTTGAAAACTTAAAGTCATTTCACATACAGTCAAGACCGTCGTTAGTGGGGTTGACTGATGCCGGCCCCATCTATTCTTCGCTGCCCCCATTTGATGTTGAGTTTTTCAATGGCAAAATTGCAATTTTGACCCATTTCCGATATTTCATAGTGGCATGAGTAACCTATTGACGAAACGTTACTTTCTGAACGGTCATGACATCTTTTGAGTAACGACATCTGTGCAGATTTGTGAGAAACATTGTAGAGCTCACAACGAATTACTTCCCTGTGTAGTTGAGGTGTATTAAAATCATTTCACACAACTGCAATAGCATTTCACTTGAAATACAGAGCCGTACGAACAAAACCGTCGCTAGTAGGGTCGGCTGATGCCGGGCTCCCAACTATCTTCTCTGCCCCCCATTTGAAGTCGAGTGTTTTATGGGCAAAATTGCAATTTTGGCGCAATTCGGGAATTTCATAGCGGCATCAGTAACCTAATGAAGAAACTTTACTTCCTCAACGGGAACGACGCACTTTGAGTCACGATATTTGTGCAGATTTCTAGGAACCATTCTAGAGCTCATAACGAATTACTTCCCTAGAGGCGGGCTGATTTCTTATAACCCAGCATCCGCCCCGCCAATTTTGAAAATTTAAAAGTCCGATTCAGCCTAGACTCCACGTAATTCCTGCTTTGACAGAATTTTACATGCGTGTTTCTTGGCGGTTTAATCAACACTATTATCTCCCGTGTTTCTAATAACTCTATAAATTCCTCTAAAAATAAAATCTTTACAATCGCTTCCTAACTTTGAAACTAGAATGACCGAAAAATGAAAACAGCTCCATTTAAACATGAAAAAGTGTTTAAGACTTCGATTCCTTGAATCCGCGATTTCGCTTTTTGGCAAGCTTTACTGTGTAGGAGTTTTCTGACCTTAGAATACCAATCTTTTAGTGTGTTCGTTTCCTTCTCTTACCTATACCACGCTTTAGTGCTTTTACGGACAACGGTTAGTCAAGTCATACACCACAAATACTGTAATATTGTCTGTCAAGATAACCCTCGTGTAAAACCCAACAAACCCACCTTAGTTTTATGCACTTCCCTATATCTGCTTTGTAGGGGTAATCAACAGATGGGCGCATGAACACAGTTCAAGCTGCTTGTTTGTAATAGCAGGTTTGAAGCTATAATCTATAATGTTGGAGATCCCGTGCCAATTCTGAACTGCAACCTATATTGAAACATCAACGATCAATGTTTGCAAGATCACCACGGAGCTTTCTGCTTATAGTGCATGGACTGCATTTAACGCGAGCAGCGCAGTTCGATGAGCACGTTCAAGACAATTATAAGAAGCATGTCGTTGTTTAATGTCTGACGGTTTTTAAAAAAAATTGTGGTCGGAAATGCTGTACGTACTGAGCAAACTAAAAAAGCATAACGTTATGGTGAAGAATGGCTGTCTTCCGGTAAAGCGGTTGTGACCAGCATGTAGCATCTATCCAAGGTTATTAGAAACTAAGGCACTGCGTTTCCAGAAATGTGTGTTTACGACAACACGCAGTGGTCTATACTAGCTACTGCATACCTTTTGGGGCTGGGACTGGTGTAACAGCTCTTCTCTTTCTCGATGCAGATTTAGAATGCCAAGCAGGAACTTTACACTCAAGTTCTGATAACTTTTCGTTGATCTTGCACAGCTCCTAGATGTTNAAAATAACATAANAAAGCATTCCCGTCCACAACTTAAGGTTCAACATGGACATATTTGCCTTGCTTAAACATTCACATTAAACGTACTAAAAAGCAAATGAATTACGTGTAGACCAGTTGTTTCGCAGAGCTGACATTATGCAAGCATAAGAAGCGGAAAGTTCTAGCAAGTTCTCAATGGATAGCCACACCCTTTGTTCTGTTAGAAAAATAATTAGCAAATTTTCACGGAAAGCACATTTCGGTGTAATTGCGTCATATTAATCAATTTCTGCTAGACGTATCGAAAAAATCCGCTTCAGTATCGAATACTTCGGAAGAAAATCAACTACGCTTACGTCATCCTCGTATTACGTATTCGCATTACAGCGATGAAAAATACCTGTGTTGGCCAGTCGTCCACTTGCAGTGAAGTCTGCTGTACTCCACCAGTGTTACTTAAAGCAATAGTAACAGAACGCCCACCACTGTAAATAAATAGCACGTGTTACAAACATTTTTTCCATGAACACATCTCTCCACCAAATGAAAATCGCAGCGGAATAGCGCAGAAAAAAACACACGTGGTGAAAACTGCTCCACTATAGTCTGAAGTCTTACCGACTGCAGCAATGAAATCTGTGAACCAACCTGACTTTGCCCGCAATGGTTCCATCACCAGTGTAAAAATGGGCCAAGGCAATCATCGCTGTTATTACAAGATGTTCGAGTGAGGGCATTCACCGATTTGTGGAGGTGTCATATAGCACTTTTGAAATTTAAAAGTTTTAGTTCAAAAGAATGTAACTATAGACACACGGCTTTTGTTGTAAAGTAACCCTGCTTTTAATTTGTTAAAATTACGCTGTGGCTGTAATAGTCTGTATCATGCGCAACGCCCACACACTTTGTTTTCCCATTACAGAAGGGTTTCTTAACCTGGAGTGCTAACACCTCCGGGGGGTGCTGAAATCAATTTCAGGGAGTGCTGGGGAAGGTCACGGTCAAAGGTAAAAGGAATACGTTTGGACAAAGGTGTCAGCCAATGGTAGGGGGTGCTTGACTGCTTAGGCGTGACCAAAAGGGGTGCTGAGGTAGAAAAAGGTTAAGAAACGCTGCATTACAGTATTCGGAAACAAGCAAAAAAGAATTCACCGCTATTAGAACTGTACCTAACCAAAATCCATGGGCACAGACAACGCAAAGGTCAGCAGGAGTTTTTGAGTAAGTTCTTCAAGTGTGGCTCCCCGGTTTTCAACAGCACAAGTTTTTCCACCTTGCGATGAAACTAAACCGAATTTTCTGGTGTCCCTTGGCTTGATTTAACGGTACGTATACACTAAAACTTGTTCAGAACTTATCGATATTTCACAAACAAGATCGAGTGCTGTTGATTGAGTTAAGACTAAGCCTTAGCGGGTCACAATTTTATTGATGCTGCTTCGCATTAGATAATATAAATAGCGTTTTTACCCGTTAAAATTTTCTAAAGAACCAGTGTACAATGAAATAANATCGATAAAAAGTTGTACAACCGCTTGATGTAAATAAACTTTATCAAAAAAAGCATTATCTCACAAACTTAATGCTGACGATGTTGTTGCAAACAAAAAATATCACAAAGACGAATATTTAAAAACGAAGCGAGATGAAAAACAACTTTCGTTAACCTGGAAAGGCTGCGTGATTTTTACAGTTACACTATGCTTTATGAGGTGTAACTTTGAATTCAACAACTTTTTGGGGATAACTAAAAAAACTGCAGCTTAATCACCAGGGTTAAGCTAGAATATTGTATAGACCCTTTTCAAATTCGGCTAAAATGCAGTAGGTCGTTCTGCAAACTAGCTTTATTAAGATGATTTCCAGCAGATGTGGAAAGTCAACGCTTGATGTCGTGACAATTAAATCGATACTTTGATTGAAGTTTTTTCTTCCAATATTTGGTTGGATGATGGTGAAATCATTCTTTGCGGCTGTCTCATTTTCTAAGGTGTAATCGGGAAAAAGACCGTTCTTCATCGCGTTACCAAAAGATCGAGGCGTTTAACACATTTTTTACAATACTCCCGCAAAATAAGTTATAAATTTTATTTTAAAAAGTACAGCAGGTTGTCGTTTGAATAAAACTTTCCCCACTTCCTTTTATCACGACACCGCATCTACTGTAAATTTTTGTGCTTTTGACGTATCTTATCAAGAGAAACTTGACCCCGTGCAACCACGCAACGCTCTAGTGCCGTTCGCTAAAAGATGGACGGAATATTCTATTTTTGGACCCGCATCCGTTTCCGTTTTCCGAAAATTTCGAAGGAACAGTGACCAAGCACACCTCACATGCCTGACATATACTGAACAATGAACTCCCCTCTATCTTTGCGCTAAGACTTTTTAAGGCTCTGCTCCCACTCCAAACCTGCTTGGCTGACTTCGCTTTTTGGCTAGTTTCGCGGTTCATCAAATAAAACGGTAACGTGTTTTCGCTGTTTCTTGAGACTGAAAATGTTGAAAGAGCCGCTTAACTTTCGAAAAACGTCTACGGCCATGCAATGTGGATACCCGAAGGAAGTAAGATTGCGGAAAAGATCGATGGAAATGCACCAAGAAAAAAGCGGCTGTTCACTTTGTTTTTTACCAACATTTTCCCATACATTTGAAAGTCTGAACACTTCCTTTCAGTGTGATAAACACTCAAATAGCCATGACTGTTATCTGGAATCTTTACCACCTGTATGCGCCTGTACCGATTCGTAAAAATAAAATTATGGTCGCCCTACGTACGATTTGCTCACTTCTTTTAAATAGTAAATCCTAGTGTTTTCAACAGCAACCCTTGCGATACTTTCTCCCAACTTCCTACACCTGACGTCAAGGACCGGTTCCACTCACAAACCTGATTGAAGTTTGACACAAGTAAACTGCTAAACAAACACAAGCTACCACTTCCCCAAGATGAAATTAATTTACAGTTAATTGTTCCGAACGCAATTACTAGCTGTCAAACGTAGACACAAAAAGAATTTGGACCACAAACACCACTTTCCGACCACCTCAAAAGGGGAACTCAAAAAGAAAACTCTTTTTATGAAATTAACACGAAATTCATGCACTTTTTCGGGCAACATTCACTGAAACATGTCGCGGCAAATTTTCATTATAACATGCCCGTGATCACCGTCACTGAAGCATTAAGTACAGCAGTTTGTTGCGCATACCAGTGCGAAGGCGCAGTGGAGTAGCTAGAGTATGGGCTGCCCGGGCGGCCCTTGAGTTTGGCGCCCCAATCCCATGAAATACAGATTGCACAGTAGCTGGCTCTTAATGCTTTGTACATATATTAACTAGTTTGTGAACCATCATAATATTACAGTACTCTCACATGCTCAAATATCGTATGCTTTAAATTCACACCAAAAAATTCAAACATTGTAAGTAACAGTTATACAAAAAGTAAAAATGACATATATGGAAAAATAGTAAAAAAAGTGTAAAAAATTAGGACCATCTTTATTTCTGAAATGAAAACTACAATTTTGTATACAGTAACTTTTCTTGCCTTTTTGTTGGCAAATTCTTCAATGGCAATGTCAAAATTTATTTCATGTGCCAATTGTTTTGTGTATAGACAATCTGGCAAGATTTCTCAACCGCAAGGTGCTCATACTAGATATTAAGCAATTCTTGGTCAGTTTTAGTTTCGAAAAACTCCTCTCACAGGTTGCAACACTAACGGCGATTGTGACGAAAATCCGCAGCATTATTACGATGTTGGGAACAGAGTTCCCAAGGTTACACTTTTGATTAAAGTGCAAAAGTTCAAGGGGACCTTCTTTCTCTACTGTGAGCTGTACATCGGCAACATCGTATAACTGTGACGTAACAATAACGTTCTTCTTAATTGCACAACAATGAACAAGCGACGCAACAACTATCAATATTTCGTTTTCGGTTCTTAACTGCACTCAACCTCCTGTACAACTAACTGGCCTACTTGGAATCTGAATGCAGCACGGTGATCTAAAAATTTTCATAATGACGCATCAACATACTGAGCAAGAAATCCTTTCCCCTAAAAAAAAACGAGGAACCTTCACGGAACCCTTAAACTCACGTAACCCCACTACATGGTGTGCGGAAGACTAGGGTTCCACGGAACCCCTGTTGAAGAATACTGAGCTAGATTATATTTATCCACACACGGAAATCCATTTTGACGAGCACAAATTCTACTACACATTTATTAGATTCGCACATAATTTTTTTAGACCCAACAATGCGCTTTCACTCGCAGGTACAAAACTTAAGAGCACTTACAAACGCTTAGAGCTCACCACAGCCACACGCTTGCCCAGTCGTCCACCGTACTCCTACTAATTCTATAACGTCAAGTAAGGACTACAATCAAACGTGGACAACGACCCAACACTCGATCAATCAACTGTATAGTGAATCAGTAAAATTTGACATCGAGTTGACAAGCGTGTTGAGAACCGTGTTGCGGCTTCATGTAAAAAATGCCTATTGACACAACATCCTTGACACAGGATTGCTTATTGTTTGGCTAAGATAACATTCGCTTAAATACACATGCCATGGTTTAAATTACTCAAAATCAAAAATGTGCTTCAACTGCAAGTAGTGTTCCGACAGCAAAACCACTTTTATTTTAATACAGCCTGTGGATGTCTATAGCCTACAGCAGCATAGCCCATAGTGCCGCACCCATAAAAGTGCCGCCAGGGGCGGACCGCCCGCCTCCGCCTCTTCCCCCCTTAGCTACGCCACTGCAAAGGCGTTCCTAGAACGTTTATAGGTTTTGGTACAAATAACGTGTATGCGTTTGCTTTCAACTTTTAAAAATGTGGTGTCAGCGTCTGACACAGAATGAAGCATGCGCAAAAAACATCACAGCCGCTTCCAATTGCTCATAATTCGCAAACTCCACTTGAAACTCGAGCGAAAGCGCAACACTCAGAACATTGCGGACGTTTTTGTGCGGACAAGAAAAACTTCAGAATCCAGTTCGACAATCTAAAATGTGCGCTTCGCAAAAAGCTGCAGAATCCCGAAAAAGAAAACCAAGACGTCACGTACAAAAAATTAGTTGGTATCAATATGACGGTAAACTATTGCATGCCAAGAAAATCATTCACCTCTCGAAGCTTTGTACGGGTCCGCCATTGACTTGAGCAGAAGGCAAAGGGAAATAATTTATTTTGTTCTGGAACGTTTTCTTGTAACCATCAACTTGCACAGTGATTTGGTACAAACCCGGACGTGGCACAATAGGCGCGACACAAAGAAGCTTTGAAGAAGATCTGCAAAACCGTAATGTTTTTACAAGATAGTAATCGCTGACAAACAGAATGTTTAGCGCTGATTTGCAGCTGACACAAACATACAGACCTGTTGTGGCAAATTCTCTGCCGCATGTCGTTTCTGAGCTTCACCGTAATTGTAGCCCGCGATCCGACGTTAAGTCCACGTCCCATCACAGAAACCACTGTCTCGTTTAAAACTGTCTTTGGATGAAATGAGTCGGCGCTCACAACCTAAAATAAAAGACCTGAAGATGTGTAAAAATGATACAAACGTTTCTAGCTTTTTTTTTGTTGATAAACGAAAAACATTGAATTGGAACAAAGCGCTGTCTGTTCTGCGTATCGGACTGAATATCTTTTCAGTCCTCAAAACTGCCTCCGTCGCCACACTACCAACTGTTGCAGAGACAGTTCCGTCGCCAGGGGGGGATTTTGGGGGCTTAGCCACCCAGATTGATTTATGAAGCACAATAAATCGGTGGAGTTTTTATCAAATTTCAGAATGTCAAGCCCCCCTGAACAAACGTAAAGTACCCTGTTGAAAATCTGCTGGCGACGGTTATGTGCAGAGCAAAGATTGTCCACTTAGATGTCAAAAGGATGCAGCAACTAGTTTTGCGCTTTCTTTGCAATATTTAGGTCCTCGCAGAACTGAGTAATGCCACGGCATATACCGGTTGCGAACTAGAACTTATGCGCAACTGTGTTGTTCACCCAGCGGACTTCAAAACCCATCTAACATTTTCCTTTCATCACATATCCAAATTGATGTTAAAGTAATTAGATTCCACAAAGGCGACAGTCGGATCAATCACCAATGTATGCAATAGGAAATCGATTTCGCGTTAACTCTACGTATCCTCTGCCCTGAATTCTCCAAGCAATGCTGGGGTGTGTAATGCTGAAGAAGTAAAGCAAGAGCAGTGAAAGCAGTCAAACTCAAGACTGAAACAAATAAATCAAAACACAAGCTGCGGAAAGTAAAAACTAGA
>JGI24159J19872_10007542_pt1 | contig 14244 bp, 8 predicted proteins | sample Ectturendosymbi4_FD_19872 | JGI IMG/M metagenome (IMG submission 19872) | reverse complement strand
CTAGGTTTTATGTACACTTGAAGCTGGTTGGACATGTGTCTCATTTTTCAGTTGTTTATTTGTTTGTTTGATTGTTGACTTTGGGGTACTGAAATGGGTTGGCCAGGCGTAGGTACTGTGTCATCTCATGTTGTCAAGGCCTTGCAAAGCTTGCTTGTGTGGAAGCAGTGTTTCCAAACACAACTTGGAATGGACTTTTGGCAGTGGAAGTGTTTCCAAAATGTGTTTAGTTGAGGACTGTTGACAGCCGAATAACTATCTTTACTATATATGTTTTTTGTTGTATTTTTGCTATGGTGTTTCATTTGTATTTTGTTATTTTGCGTGAACTTGTGGGGGCAGTGACGTAAATGACAGCTACGGCCGTCGCTTCCTGTCCCTGTATTCCTGATAAAGTATTTTGTGCTTGGTCGGGATGCATACATAAACTGAACTGAACTGGTGTTCAATTTCAAATACAACATATACACATTTTTTTCAGAAAGGATAGGAGCAGCAAAAAAAGCTAAAGGTAAGCAGCTGCTTCCCTAAAATGCATTATACTTAATAAGTTTGATGAAATGTGTCTGTTGCTTTGCTCGGTTTTAATTTTTATTGGACATCCTTCTAGACCAGAGGTGACGAACATGCGGCCCGCAAAAGAATTTCGTGCGACCCGCGATTTTTTCACGCTTCAATATTTCGTTAAATAACTTCAGCTGTATGGTTTGCATGGGTTTTTATTACTTTTGTTTGTTTCTGTTGATGAACAATTTTTTTCGTTTTTAACAGGTTTCATAGTATGACTAAAAAGTTGTGCGGCCCGCTTACTCCGCGGTAACTGACAAAGTGACCCGCGATAGCAAATAGGTTCGTCACCCCTGCTAGACCAAGGGGTACACAACCTACGGCCGCATGCGGCTTTTGATAAAAATCTATGCGGCCGTGGACATTTAATTTAAAATATGTTATTGCGGCCGTGCATTGATACAAAGTCTTTGTCTGCTGTTCTGTATGAGGGATACTTACAGTAGTAGAAAGACGGTCAAACAAACATTTGGAGGCAGGCTAACCTCAGTGTGTGGATGTGGAAGCATAACAGAAGCAATGCAAAAAGAGTGAAATATCTTGAACTCAGGCGGTCGTAATTCACAAAAATGGACGTAATGCGGCCGGCAGTAGCGAATAGGTTGTGCGCCCCTGTTTAGACCTTCTCATAGAGTAGGGATTTGAGTAGAAACGTAATTTCCGCGAACGTTTTATGTTAAAGTGAAACTTACAATTCAGTCTCCGTTTCTTTTGCATCCCAAACTGAAACCAAACTCTACGAAAACCTTCATCGAGAACACGTTAACGTCACTAATCACATACGGACCTGTTACTGTTGTATCTCATTTCTGTGGTGAAAAGTAGATCTATTGAACTAGTAAAATGGTACTTGCTTCATAAATCGGTTGAACGCGTGATGTGGATGGTGTTCCTTGAAATGGGTGGAATACTTGTTAGTTTTCTGTGCAGGCGTTTCTCTGAGTGAGTGGCTTCGAACTGTTGCTAAGCAACGCGCTCAAGCAGAGGCGCAGAAACTAAAACTTCCTGCCAAGACTCATCAGCAACTAATATTGCCACAGTTGTCGATTATTTCCAAGATCTCCAGAAAGAAACAACACGATCTTGATTTCAAAGGGCATTACAATCGCAGATCAGATCAACTGCCCTTGCCTAAAAAAGGTAGCGTGTATGTACAACTGAGAGACGTTTTCACTGACAGTAGTACTAACAAAGCGCATGGCGCGAAGCGCCAAGACAAAATCGTGGCCTTTTTGGGCCAAGCTGGGATTGGCAAGTCAACCATCACCCGCATCCTAGTTAAACAAATACTGGAGAAGAAAATCCTCACCAACATCGAGTACATTTTTTACATTCCTTTTCGCGGTATGAACTTCGCGAGTCCCCACGGTTTTGTTGAATTTCTTTTTTCTGGCGAAACGCTCTCGTTTAATGGAAAGCCAGTCGACGAACAAGAGCTGCTGAATGTTTTGGGCGACGGAGAGGGTGTTATATTGATACACGATGGTTTAGACGAAGCTAACGGTTCGTGCTTTCAAAGTGCTAACCCGCTGCCATCTGATCTGACTGCAGCTACCGCCGATGTTCACGTGAAACGATTGCTATCAAACAAAGTCTTACCTAAAGCTGTTAAGGTCCTGACTTCTCGTCTAAAAAGTTTCGTAGAAATGCCCAAGAGTTATCAACCTCTCATGGTTGATATCTTAGGATTCGACGACTCGGCGCGCCAAACCCTGTGTCAACAACTTTGTCCAAGTCAGGATGTATTCACTCGAGTCACAAAATACCTCAAAGACCACCCGGATATTGCGTCTCTGTGCAGCGTTGCAGCCAATTGCGCGTGCATCCTTTACGCCCTCAGCAAGAATTCCGAACGCGGGAGTGTGGAACTGGTGTCGACGACAGACATCTACGCACGCGTCCTCGCTTCCTGCACCAGTCAGTTGACAGCGAAAGATAGACACGCGATCGTGAAAAATTTGACCTTGCTCGCCATGAACGGTTTTGTGGATGGCAAGTTGACTTTCACCGAGGTCGACTTTCAAAATGCCGGCCTTAATGCAAACCACCTGCAAAAACTGTCGCAAGCTTTCTCTGACCAGCAGTGTCATCTTGATCTGAAATTGATCGATGGTGGAACCGCATCTGGTCATTTCGCACATTACACGTGGCAAGAATTTTTCACAGCTTTACATTTGCTTCTCTACACGCCCTTCAAAGATTTCGTTTCGCAAACCAAACATCTCTTCGACAGTAAATGGGAAGTGGTTGCGACTTTTCTTTACGGCTTTTGCAACCAAGCTGTATTCAGTCAAGTGAAAAAGGTATTCAAGCCTTGTGATGAGAACTTGGTGAAACGGAAGAAAGAGAAGCTGAGGATCCTGGCACTCGACCGCATGAAGAACCTGGATCCCCACAATACCTTGGAACTCCTGACTTTATGTTGCTGGCTCAAGGAGATGAAGGATGACAGCGTGAATCAAGATGTTCTCCAACATCTACCAAGTCACATCACATTATCTGGTCCAGTTTTTCACACCGATGTGTCCGGCCTGGTGTATGCACTCAAATCTTCTCAGGATAAAGTCACTTTGAAGATCAACTGTCGAGAAGGTTAGTAAATGTCCGCTTTTTCTAAGCGTTATTAGTTTTGAATTCTGACACTTCGGTATAAAGCACAGTGGATGCAGTGCTGCACGGTGCTCTTTTGTCTAAAGATCGTTCAAGCCTTGTTTTGTTGTTGACAAGAGTTCGGCAAAACTTAAGAACAATTTGTCCAGGAGTGCTATCGTGTTCCGGTTGATCGGTTTTCTACTGGCACATGAAAAACTTTCTTCGCCGAACTGAAGTATCTCCAGTGGCCTCCTAATTTTTTTTGTTTTTTTCACGTGCTTTTTGCGGTGCATTTTCTGAACGATTACCATCTTTTCTCAGACGAGCAGACGCAAGGAACGGTCATTAAAAAAGCTGAGTTCGGGGAAGGATGTTTGCGCGAGCTTCTGAGATTGCTTGGCGAAGCGAAGCTAAAGGTGCCAGTAGACGTAGCCTGATGTGAAACGTCCAGTCACATGCTGTTCAGCATGAGTTGTCTTTAATTCAGTTCGTTCATACGTCATAAAATTACGCTACGATGACGTAAACACGTCAGTACGTTACATCATCGTTAAGGTTGCAGTGCAAGTTGTTGAGGATTAATGTTGTTTATTTTGCATTTTAGCGTTTCGAAATCCGGAAAATTTTCAAGCCAGAGCACTGCCAGCTTTTGAATGGAGTCTTCACGTCCTGCGACGAGGTGGCACTCTGCCGTTGTTCTCTCACTTCATGTTGTGTTGAACCTCTTGCAAAATGTCTGATGAGTTCGTGCGGTCACGTAAGTGATAAAAGTATAGCTGTTGCTCGCGTCCAAGGATTAAACGTTGCTGAATGCTCGAACATGTATCCAAACGAAGTTTATCAAAAATCGTGTGAAGACGTTGTCGGTTGAATTGTAAGAAACATATTTATAGAGCAGGGGTAAGGAACCCATTTACTATCACGGGTCAGACATGTTGTGGAATATCGCTGGCGGGTCGCAAAAATAAATAATTTCTTCTAAATAAATAAAGAAATTTTGCCCTTGTCTTCCTATGGAAAATTAGGAGAGAAAACTATGAGAAGGAGCGAGAGAAACTTATCTTGGGTTACCATCTAAGTACCTGCTCATCATGGAGCTTATTTTTTACGCAATTTCGTACTCTAAATTAGGTAATGAAAACTGTGATGCGGGTCATATAAAATGTTCACGAGAGCCACAAGCTTCCCGCCCGTGTTATAGAGGGCTGTGTGGACTAGAACCTTCTAGAACCTGCTCACCTCATCTTTTATTGTATATGGATCCTCGTGGGTGCCCTACACTTCGTATCATTTCTTTTACTTGTTTTCGGCTCTTTCAGACATTGTATGCTTAACATTAACAGCACTTCTCTCGATTTGTCTCCACTCTTCGCGAGACGAGCTTCTTGATACGCTGATTGTACTCAAGACCGTTTTTGGGTGAAATTTAGCAGATTATGTAAAGTTTTGTGTTTTTCAACAAAGAAACTAAAGCGGTTCATGTAACAAGGGGGTTCCCGTCACCAACTTATATTTTTGTCGCGTTGTCTTGGAAACCGGGAAGTGATGGACGAGGTTGCTCGTTGCTGATTTTGGCAACAATTTGCTTATATTCAAATTAACCTGGACGCAACATTTTCCTTATATTCACATTAACCTGGATGCGATCTAAAACTCGTTTCTTGCCAGTCATGTCACTGTACCAGCACATCTTTCTCGTGCGTTTCTCTGCAATTGTGGGGAAAAAAAAACGATTTTGCGGAGATGTTGCATTCTCCACGTCCTTTTTAGCACAACACAGAAGTAACCAGTGGTTTGTTATGATGACAAGAAGGATTTAGAGATATTTTATAAAAAAGTATCAGCTGGAGATATTTTTTATTTGTGTAAAAAGTTGAAAATTTCCGTAGAATTGCAGCTTTCTTGGTATTATTGTGTGTTGTCGATTTACTTCTTTGCAAGCTTGTAATCGGTAATTTTCTTGACTTGCAGCTTTCCGAGCTTGACTTGAGTCGCAACAGCATCGGCAAAAAAGGTGCGAAGCTCATTTCGACTGCGCTTGACAAAGTTCAACGGCTGAGACTGAGCAAGTGCGCTCTGAACCACACTGGCATCCGATTTGTAACTAAGGCCTGCAAGGAACTGAAAAATCCGGTATGTCGAAAATAACGCGTCAAGCAGTCTCGTTCGTCACTGCTGTCGAATTTGCCCGGTTGTGCTGCATCGTAAACGTCAGTGAAAACGCTTGACATTGAATGATTTCGAAGTTTTATTTTTTTGCGTTTGCCTGCAGCGGTTCCTTGGCTTAAGCCCCAGTGCCGAACAACATAAACTCGAAAGAAAACAGTGTGAAGGAGAGAAGTATCAAAAATTTTCTGAGGTGGTGGCAATTTTTTAACTTGTGTAAATTTGATTGCTTAAAAAATAAAATACAAACTACAGTTTACGTGCGTGTTGACTTGATTCGCCTTGAACTTAACATTTTAGATGCCAATCACTGCGAAGTCTACCTGCAGCTCTTCTGCTGTCGTCGCCACCTGGCACAATTTATTGGTCGCTTCGCGTTGTTCGCGCTTTTTTAACTGTATCATTTTAAGCAGACCGCTGTTTTGAATGAACTCCAATGACGTTGCAAATCGACCCCTCATCGCCGTGACCCGGGCGAGCGACTGACGACCCTGGGTGTTCGTGTCGTGCAGATATCCATGCTGGATTTCTCGCAAAATATCGTGGAGGAAACGAAATCGCCTTTCATTAAGTTTCTGCACAACATTGAGAGTTTGAACCTGTCCGACTGCAGCCTGACCAGCAGTGATATCGGCGATCTTGCTAGAAGCTGTGGAGAGTTGAAGAAACCGGTAGAAGTCGACCTTGTGATACGCTCCCCTTTCGTTGTGTTTGTGTTTGCTTTATGCATTTGCTCCAGCTAGCTAAATGTTGAAATTTTCGAAATGCAAATGTGCATGCGTGCATTGTCATATTTTGCTTGTTTGTTTAAGCACGGGCGTAGAAGGCCGGGGGTGCAGGGAGGGATGTTTCCTCCCAACTATTTTGCTTTCTGGCAAAAATAATTTCAAACTTTGAGAAATACCTTTTGTGTCCACGCTGTGTCTTTTTTCAAAATTTTTTTTTGTCAATTTAACTCTTCTGGTATGAATAGATTGAAAATTGCATTAGATTAGTCTTGTTTTTTGGGGGAAGCTGAATTCTTAAGCTTTTGGTGGACTTTTTTTAACGTGAACGGGCATAACGCTGTACATCCCTGCAGCCCCGTTGTCGGTTCTTTATGAGAAAAGAATATGAGCTGAAGAGCAAGCGAAGTGCGTTTCTCTGCAGCTGGCTTCGCTCGATCTGTCCCGCAACAAGATCGGAGACGCTGGCGCGACGCTACTCTGCAAAGCGCTCCGAAACATCGATGACCTGAACTTGTCTGAGTGCTTGATAACCAGTGAGGGCTTCGCTAAACTTGCTTTGGAATACAAGGAACTTGACAAACCGGTAAGTAAACGTGTTTTTATTCACATGTGCTTCGATTGAAACCTTTTTTTTTATTTTTGCTCAAAGAAGCTGGAACGCAGCTAAAAGTGGTCAATCGCTTTCGTTAGTCTCATGTTGTTGTAAAGTCTTGTTTTCCACGTCTCGGAGTCGTACTTGACCTTTTCCAGGGTGTGGGCATCAAGGCCAGAGCAGTCACAGTAGTGACAGGTTTCCCATGACTGCACTGGTATTACTTTGCCTTTGACGTTCTCTTTTGGCTTATCCCAGATCCAAACACCGTATTTTCTAATTTATCTTTTGTTTTTTTCACTGTGTGCCTGTCAATTCTTTCTGTTATCAACCCTGCATTGAGCTGCTTGCTACTATAAGTCTAGTCTGCGTGATTCCATCTGTCCGTTCTGATCTCGAAGTCCCACAGTACCTTGACTTTGTTGTTCTCTGTCACTGCGTTGGGCTTGTGGAGCCAAATGTTATCTGACGTTTTGATCTCGTAGTGCTGGCATATGCTGTGGTGGATTGCTGCTGCTACGTTGTTGTGTATTGTCTTGAACAAGCTTCCTGCTGTCTTGCGGAATGTTCTAATTGTGCAGCCATTAAGTCAACTGTTTCGTATTTCTCGCGAATCACACACTTTCAAACTTTTGCTGCGCGAAGTATCTTGGACTTGTGGTACTTGGTTTCTGGTGCTGAACCCTGTGCCGCCGGCACATGAGCGTTTCTGTTTATATGTTAAGTTCGTTGTGGATGAAACACGTACGTGCCAATGTTTTGGTATCTATTTCGTGTAAAAGAAGACAAAACGGGGTAGTTTCAATGGAAAACTGCATTTTTGCAAAAAACGTTCGAAATGAGAAGCGATCGACACAAAACAGTGATTTGACTAAACTTCGCGTTTAGCGCTGTGTTTGTAACGACTCTGCGTCGGCAGTTGCCGAACGCCAAAAGCTCAGTGGGCATTAAATTATTGAACCGTCTCGTGCTTTTGTATTAGAACTACCGCAGTAACATCTGCAGATCGCGACAAAGCTTTCGTAAAATCACCCTCTTCATATGAAGATGTTTGTTGAGAGTGTTTTTTTTATCTATTCGACTTTGCCTTTTGATAACTGACGTGTGTCTTCTGTGCTTGCCTGATCGGGCCTCCCCCTCACAAATATGTCGCAGGTGAAGCGCGTAAACTTTTCCGGCAACCTTCTCGGGCACGCTGCGTTCAAAGCATTGAAAAGTTCCATGAAGAACATTGGGGAACTTGTTTTGACGCAATACAAAGTGACTTGCGATAATTTCGTGGAAACTGGCAAAGCAACGAACAAAGGAAATCTTAAACCAAATGTTCATCTAGATAGCAAAGTAAGCATTGGCTGGTTTAGACTACTGATTTTTTTGTGTATTCATACATTACTTTTTTGAGTCCCCTGGTACTGGTATGGAATTGCACAAGTTTTTTTAGCTCTCCGCTTGGAGAGGCAAATCCGATCTTTCATGCAATTTATTTGATACAGTCGTTGTGATTTTAATTTGCAGCTTTTCTTTAGGTTTCAACAGTAAGTCTCCGCTAGGATGACGAGATCGAACCGATCAGGAAATTGTTTTTACAGGAATCGATTTGACGTAATGTGCGCATCGTCAGTCATCAAAAGCGCAAGCGAAAGCTTCCGGGTGATGTGATGAATAATTAATAAAAACGAGACTTACTGTTGGAATATCGACATGCGCAATCAGGATCATCGCAAAGTGATGGAAGTAGGGCACAGCAGGCATATTCTTCAAAAGCTTATAATAAACCTGGAGCCTTGAATTATTCGAATATAGTTTGGTTGGTTGCCGTTCTTGAAAAAATGCGTTTATGATGAAACAAAGCGCTTATGATGAAACAAACAAACTCGCGTACTGTGATATGTGAGTATTTCAGAACCTGGGCACTGAGTGTGTTTGAAAGCGGTGCAAGTTTGAGTGCCGCATGTTGAACCCAAGGAATGACTAGGAAACCAACACCTGCCATTGGTGCTTCAGGTGAAGCGTGTCGCTTTGCGCCGGGGCGATGACATCCTCCCAGGTGATGTCATGGTGGCTGCGCTTTCACTACGTGTCAATCAACTCAATGAGATATCGATTCAGAATTACTCTCTGACGAGCGCGGGAGTTCGAGAGTTGGTCAGTGCCATCAAAGCCCGGGCTAGAGCGGTAAGTTGGGGGTGTGCGCGATGGATTGGGGGGGGGCAATTGGCCGTGGGCCCTGGGCTTTCCAACATCGGCTGCTCAGTCATGTTTAATGCATGTAACTTTGTTTGATTATAAACGGGCGCATTCAAACCCGCTGTGAAATTCATACCTGAGTGTAAAACTGTGCGGTTGTCTGCACAACATACGACCCGCGAGACCTTCCGCAATCGCAGAAAATCTTGCAGCAACACGACTTCGGATATATAATTAATTGTCGTTCCAGAATTTCTTTCAAACTACAACAAAATGAAATAGAATTTGAGGCCCGCGGCAATTTGTGTTGGTCAATTTGGCTCTACGAGCTTTCTGAGTTGTGCAGGCCTGCTGTACACTAAACACCTGCATTGAGATCAGTTCTGGAAACGGATCTGATCTCGAGCATTTCACATTATTTTCACTGCGAAGAGCCTGCGATTCGATTCAGAACATAATATCATTTTGAGCAAGATATGGTCATCTCGTTTTCGTAGCACAACGTTCTGACTGCGCGTTTTTTGTGATAATTGCTGTGTCTTGTGTGTTTTCTACGCGGATCTTTTAGTAATGGTCCTAAAAAGTGTTGGTTGAGCTGTAGGTTATGTTGTCGCATGTTTGCATGCCTCTTGCAAAGAGACATTTGCTTGTAGCTCACGACGCTGGACATATCTGGCAACAAAATCGGGGATGCCGGAGCGTCTGCTCTTGCTGAAGCTGTGCAGAAGGTCGATCAGTTGAATGTGGCCGGGTGTGGATTGACAAGCAAAGGAATCATTGAACTGGCCCGGGCCTACAAAGCCATGAAAAAGCCTGTAAGTGTTTGCGCTTCCCTTGATTTTCTCATAGTCATTCTTTCGTCGCGTCCCGTGGCGGTTTGTTTCATTTTTATTTGTTTTGTTTATTTCACGACAATCGTGGGACAGGCGGTTGCCTGAATGATGTAAGTTTGGCACGTCACGTCGAGCTTTCAAAAGTACAACAACGCAAGAACACTAACAGCAAGCGTGAAGAAATAGTGTGAAGAAACTTATAGCGAGTACAATTACAGACTTTTACTGGATTCAAGGATATTGGCAACAGCACTACATACAGCAACTGAAACAGGGACCAACGCACACGGTGCACCAAATAACGCACCAGGCGCGTTTTGTTGGCAGGGGCGTAACGAGGGGCCAAGGGGGCACAATTCCCCGGGTGCTGAATCACTATAGTGGCACCGAATGACTGCAGGGGCGTCGGAAAGTCCCAACAATGTCACAAGCACTTTCTCCAATGCAGTATATTTGCTTCCGAAAGACCTAAGGCTCGAACATGGGGGCGCCAAACTTGCTTCTTGTCCCATGGGGTCGCCAAATTGACTTTCTTGTCCCCTAACCTCGGTACGCCCCTGATTGTTGATGCTCCTTTTATGTTTTTCTCGAAGAACAAGTTGTTGAACGTCACGCACAACGTCTTCGGCAAAGAAGCGTTTGATGCTTTGATTTCATGCGCGAAAAACATCAAGCAGCTTGTTGTGACGCGATATGACGTAACCGCTGATGACATAAAGGAAAACGGCGAAGTTACAATCGAGGGAGTTCCCCGATCCGAAGACGTCATAAACAGTGACGTATGGTTGACAGCGAATAAAGAACTTTTTTCGCGGTCACTGTGACCAATAAAAAGTGTAAAAAACTTTTGTAAACAGTTGTGTTCACTTTACATGCTGCGAATCTTTAGTCCATTCTCAGAATTTTGGTGTTGCTGGTTGTCGTACGTTTCGTTTCAAGCAGGTAATTGTCGCAGGAAACGCTAAAAGCTGCTGAGAACATTGTCAACGAACAGGTCCATGTAATTCTCGCGGTCAGTGCAAAGNTTGTGGTTGCAGGCGATGAGTCAACGAAAAACGCTGAGCTTTCCAGTATTGCGAAGTTCGCCCTATGTGACCTGTTTTTATGTTTTGTAGCGCTGCCTGCATTTTGCGTTTTCACTCGATATTTTACAGCCTGCTGTAGTACGCCTAAGTGGGTGAAGGAGCGAACTGAAGCGGACAAGGTTGTATGTTGCTTCATGTTGCAACCGATTTCTTTTCGTTGACTTCGAAGGTGACGCGTGTTCAGATAAAGGGTCCCAACACTGGGGAGGGCCTGACCGGTGACGAGAAAGCCGCCATTCTTTCAATTTTTGCTGATCAATTCGATGAAATAAAGTTGACCTCTCATTTGCTGGCGTCCGNCGGGGTCCAAGAACTTGCCTATTCTCTTAAACATCGTTCCGGGCCGGTGAGTTTTTATCGAATGCAAAAANCAAATAATTCACTTATTTTTCGGAGGTTGCATTCTTGTGCTTATGGCGGTCGTGCTCTTTTTGCCTGGCTTTAAGTTTTTGTTTTTATTTCAATCTTGTTAAATTGAGTATTTGAATTGCGCCCTAGAAGACCNTACAATGCTCTNGGATTATTATTGGAAAAGACCTTACGCTGAATTNGCTAAATATANAGCTGAGTAATTGATGTTACAAGCAGTTGATCTGAAGTTTTTCAAAGACTTGAACTGCAAATGTTTTCACGTTTTCAAGCGAGTACTCTCCACATAGGGGTAAGCAAGGAATAGATCAGCAATTTTTTTTTAATAGGAAATCGATTTCTCGTAAAATTACGCATCGTCAGCCCTAAAAGCTTATTCAAAAGACGTAACAAAACAACAAAAATTGAAACGTTGACTTGAAAACTTGAAGAGTTTTGTTATTTTGTTTCTGCAAAAAACTGTTACTTAAAGATCGAGAATTAAATCACTGAAAGCTGCGTGGAAGACGTTGGCTTCGCGTTACTTCTCCTTTAACATCTCGCTCCTTTTCAACATTCAGTTGCGACTGCTGGACTTGTCTCAAAGTTACTTCATGAACAACGAAGCGATGGAGCTGTCGTGCGTGTTGGACAAGGTTGACGGCCTTGTGTTGCGGCATTGCAACTTGGACGAAGACACTGTCTGCGAATTTGCGAAAGCTCTTAAAACTCGTCAAACTCCGGTTAGTTAGCGATCAATTTTTATCAGGGCAACTAATATTTTGACCTAAAAACTTGAAATTTTGACTTCGTAATTGACCCATCAATTTTGTGTGTTTCCAACTGAACAGCGCAATTCCAAGCATGCATTAGAAATCAAATCGATTGGTTAAAAATCTTTATTCTGTTGAAATGACACGAAAATCAAAAGTTTGAATGATCCAATAAAACTACAGGTAACAAACCGTAGACGAAAATCAATCGAACAGCACAAGAGTGATATCCAGTGTCAATTAATTTCTTGTTTCTTTTCTTGCGATGTCCAGCGTACTTAATATTCAATCATCCAGTAGTGGGCAAAACAAGATTATTACGTCAAAAGTCGCTACAAATCCATTAATATGTTAGAATTACGACTAAACTTGCAAAAGCATATCAATATCTGTTGTTGCAGCTTCAGTAAAATATCCACAAAAGAAAAACTCTACTGAAAAAATTTTGCCCTCACGATTAATTTTTCTGACATTTTTTAGACTTTTTAACTTTTGAGTCGCTCATGATATCAGTGTGAAAATTGGTTTGTGGACGTTTCATAAACTTTAAGAAAAACAGAAAAATTCTGAATTCATTGACTTTTGGTTGCCCTAATTATTATCTTACTTTCTACACATTGCGTCGTGGCAACTTAAAAGCATGCAAAAATTGAAATAACAATTTTTTATACGAGTAAAAACCAAGTTGCTTCCAACAGATTTCTCTGCTGGATTTGTCGCGTAATTACCTCGGTGATGACGAAGCGCTCGCGTTGGCTGCAGTTCTCGGCAAGATCGAGCGACTGAGCTTGGGCAGAAGTCGACTGACCCACAAAAGCTTCTCAGCTTTTGCTGAAGCTTGCGAAGCAAGGGCAACTGCGGTAAGCCTGTCGCTTGAATGTAATGTCGCTGAGTTTGTTGCATCAGCGGTTGTTGTTGTTGTTGTTGTGGTATTGGATGCCTGAAGTAATTCTGGTGTTCTGGTATTTATTTTCAAAATCTTGGTCTAAATATTGGGTTAATTTAATGCTTTAGCTGTTTCTGTTCAAGCAGCAATGTTTTCAACCTACCTGCTGCCTGGAATTTTATTTGAATTTCAGGCGACCGTGAAAATGCTCACGATGATTGTTACGTCACTGTTGTGTTTGGTTTAACTTTAGCAGCCATGTAACCACGCCTTACTTCAGTTATATGAACATGTATATTTACATACATCTACGCGTTTCCCTTTACAGTTGGAGTTGTTAGATTTGTCTGGGCGCAAGACCGGAGACAGCGTTGTGTCCGTCTTCGGCAAAGCGTTCCATAACATCAACCACTTGAATTTTTCTCATTGCGCAATCACCAGCGATGGAGCTGTAAAGTTGGTTGAAGCTCTTCAGCAGCAGCGGAGGAAGGTGCGTGGTCATAGTTTTGTATGTTTCATCCTTTCACGTGTTTTTGCTGAAAATATCGACGATGACAGGCTCGTGTGGTTTGTTAAGCAAAGATATTTGAGAAAACTGTCGTGATTTTTTAAAGTTTTGGAACAAACTTTAAGAAACCTTAACGGGGTTTCTGGAAATTTTTAAGTTGTTCTGACCAGTTGCACTCCGTTTGTTACTTGCTAAGAGGAAAAACGCCCCTACTGTGTAATTGCCCCCCTCAACTTTTCAAAATAATAACTCTTGGAAGTTGAGCTACAGTTGCATGGGTAGCATGGCGATAGTGGTAGTGATAGAACCACAAGTCATTTGAACCAGAACGATGCTACCTCCAGAAGGAAGAATCACTACTTGGCAGGGCCTATGAGAGAATTTTTTCCAGGAAGTACAAAGACCGATACCGGGCTCCTGTGGCTTTTGGGTCACTCGTTGAAACTTGTATAGCTTGTTTTTATAGTACAGTAGAATTTGCCTAATTCGTCACCTCAAGGGGATTAGAAAAAAGTGACGAATTACGCGAACTGACGAACTATACAAACACGTGAAAACGCTATCACAGAAGCTGGTATACTTTATCATAGTAACTCGTATACGTAGTGGTCTTATTTGCAGTAAAATACAAGTTTATGACGTTCAGAACCGTCGCCAGACAGCCGTCAATAGGGGGGCTTTGCGTTTGTTCGGGGGGGCTTTGCGTTCGTGTAGGGTGGCTTGACATTCAAATTTGACAAAAATTCCACTAATTTATAGCGTTTCCTATTTCAATTTGGGTGGGGCTTGGAGCAGAGTTTGGAGGGCTATGCCCACCAAAGCCCCCCCGTGGCGACGGGACTGACGACGTTGTGGTTGAACACAACAATTAATTCCTCTGCTCTATCTGGACTCCTCCATTTAATCAAGCACCTTTAAATCTTTAATAAACTTTTACGCGTTCTCTCAATGGGGAGTCGGATCGCGCTTCGAACCTCGC
>JGI24159J19872_10007541_pt1 | contig 14245 bp, 5 predicted proteins | sample Ectturendosymbi4_FD_19872 | JGI IMG/M metagenome (IMG submission 19872) | reverse complement strand
CATTCATTTCTGGTATTAATTTGATTCTCAACTGTGAAGTGATCAAAACAGAAAGTTCTGGTTGGTGGTAATATTTCGCGAGGCCGCTTGGCCTTGTGCTGCAATAAAGCTCGATCCAAGAAATATTTCTTATTTGGTACGGGGCTAGGTCTGAACATATATGTGGGGATGAAACTGTTCTTTTTAAAGTTTAGATTATTTTCCTGTATTGCCGTTGACTTCATTCTAAGAAGCTTTCTATTCACACACATTAGAATTGTCATCTTGACAAATCTTCCTGAATTGCTGATTCTATTTCGTCAGCTGGATTGTAGGGGAAGGTGGGGTGCAGTAGACCTAGGGGCACAATCATCTTTTTTGATTTATTGAAAAGTTGAAAACGGTAAACTTTAAAATTTCCATTGTGATTTAGTCTCATACCCGCCGTGGTACTAAAATGAATTTTTCCTTGATAGGACGCCGTTATTGCGAGTTACAGAGCAAGTTTGTGTTTTTGTTACCCAAAAGTAATTTATAAAATCACATTTAGATTTGGGCCTTGCCCACGTTAATCAACATCTACTGTTCTGAGTTTTTGTAACGTTGTAGTCAGGGCAGTGGAACATTATTTGATAACTCCAGATTTCAAATTCTTTTTGAACTGAGTTGGTATTTCTTCATTTCATTTTTTAGTTATGCACAGGGTACATCCGACAAAAAAAATAAGGGACACACTCAAGACATTGCCACTAGGTCAGTCTAAGCAAGGTAAAGCTTGAGAGGTTATATTAAAATGCAATACAGAATAATTCTGACCTATAAGGATTTTTAGGTTTATAATGCGCTTAGTGCAGGGGTGGGGAACCTATTTACTATCACGGGCCGCATGAATTGTGTATTATCGCTCTCGGGCCGGAAAATCAATTAATTTTATTCTAAATTCTACCATTATCTAACAACAAGGAAGAGTGTCTTCTTTTGACCTACTATCTAAGTATATGCTTATCACAGAGCTTCGATTTGACACGATTTGTACTCTATATTGGGTGACGAAAATTATGGTGCGGGCCGTATCAAATGTTCACGCCAGCCGCATTTGGCCCGCGGGCCGCAGGTTCCCCACCCCTGGCTTAGAGACACATTACATTTGTATCGTAAAGCCTGAATTCAGCATACTGCATTGGTTTCATTTAATGTTTGGTAATCATACAAAATTTGTTTTGCCACGCAGTGATAGTCGGTAATTAGAATGTGAAAAAGGGGAGAGGTAGTCAGCAAGTGCCTATTTTACATGTGATATCACGTGAACATTATGCAATGCATGCAGTCCAACTTTTTATTGACCGGTCAAGTGTACCTCATGCTCATGTAGAGTGTGCCCCAGGCATGTGGCACATTCGACAGAAAAACTATCCTTTTTAAAAATTGGTTGTAAAATTTTTTCTGAAGGGCGTTGTTTTCCTGTTTTGGCATGCTATTGTGTATATGGAGTTGCTTTATTGCGTGACAGATTTTGAGCTTTTTGGAGTTGAATTAAAGTAGCAGTGGTTGAAAATGCAAAAATGCGTCGACTGTAACCCCTTCCCCTACCTTGGGGTGGCATTCACGAATGACGGGATGCAGAACAAGTAGATTGATAAAGGGATTGGTAAAGCAAAAGCAATTCGCGGTGAGATTTGTCGCTCAGTGGTGACAAAGCGGGAGCTTTCAAACCCAGCAAAGTTGTACGGTTTTAAATCGGTCTTTGTTCCAATCCCCATCTATGGTCACAATTCTTGAGTAATGACTAAAGGAATACTACAAGTGGAAAAGACAAAGATGGACATTTTGCGAAGTATTCGTGGCGTGTCGTTTCGCGACAAAGTGCGCAACTGTTAATTTCGTAAAGGCCTGAATGTCGAGCCACCTCTCCTCATTGGTTTGGCCATGTGACCAGAATGTCCCACGAAAAATCGGCGTGGCAAGTCCTGCTGGCTACACTCATGGGAAAGCGGCGCAGATGTCCTCCAAGGACCAGATGGCGCGACTACAGCACATCTCCGATCTTGCTTGGTCTCGTCTTGGGTTGAGCCAGCAGAAATGTCTAAGATTGCTGTATGATCGTGAGGTATTTCGACTCCTCCTAGGACTGTTGTTTTTTCCAAGCTTTCTAAAATTCCTTTCATTTCTGATTGCTCTTACACGCATGGAGTGCAACAGGTTCCAGTCTTTAACGTTGGAATCAGGCAACAGCAGAATATTGTCTAAAACAAGACGATGGAACTACTAAGAAACCTTTAGGTAGTTGTTAATGTATTCACAACTGTGGCAGGAGGCACGAACTTAACGCTCTCACAACGAAAAACAACAAAAAACTTTATGTACACTTGACTTGTGTGGCTTCAAAAACTCCTTTGCAAAAAGTTGACTGGACAGCTTTAGGTGTTTCGTGAGGCAATTCAAAGCGGTACAAAGTTGTTTGTTTTTTTGACATTTATAGCTGTAGGGTTTATTAATTGATAATGTCAAATAAAATTTCACTCTGAATAAACAGAAAAAACGTATAGCAAATCATAACGTTTCCGAACCAATGTTAACACAAATGTTTGAAATATAATAATCAGTTACGTAGGACATTCTAGCAACAAACAATAATAGAAAAATTACGTTCGAGAACACTTCAAACAAATTCTGCCCTAATTTCCCTAACAAGTGTTTGTCTGGCTAGTGCGAAAATGTAAATTCGCACTTAAATTGATTGAAGAACGGCGTTGTCCTATGTGGGTAAAAAATAAAAATTTACATGCACTTTGGTTGTAATCCACTACAAAAATCACCAGCAAACAATAACCTTCGCAGCACACAGACCGCGACTTAAAAATAGAATCAAGATAGCCAACATATGAGGCACAAGCACAATGAAACAACTACAGTTTTCCTTGCACGTCGGAAAGTTTTCAATTCTTGCATAATCTTACAGTACATGTTGCCCAAAATAATATATTCTTTACTCCTGTTATCAAGGTTGCATTTGAAGGTGTCCAAATCAGCTTTTGTTAGACGCATTTTTTGTGTGTCTTGCCCAAGAAAGCGAAGTTCTTTGTTCCGAAACGCTAACTGCTTCTTACTTTCTACAACATATCAATGATACAAAAGGTATCCACCACGTTGACCGAAGCCGCTGCTGTCGCAGGCAATTTAATACGAAGATGAAGAATCCCTGCAATGAAAGAGATGGTATATAAGGAAATATCCTAACCGTAGCTGGCGTCATCTTCTCTTATCTAAATATAATCTTACACATTTTGTTTCTGCCGTGAATGACACTTGAAAATTCAATTTTGTATCCACTTTTGCTGTTCCTTACGATGATTACTCAAAAATGGTTTGATGTCTTTGAAGATTTTCTGAGCCGTATTTCACTACAAGGTGTACAAAATTGGGGATTTAAATTTAGTGCCAAAGCTTGCTACCAGTTGGCCTAAATGAACATCAAAATACCTATAAAGCTAAAATATCCTTTGATTTGATTTTGTTATTGAAATAGGCACAATAGTCCGATCATACCACGAAAGCTCGATGGACTTTTTGCGGTTCCAGTTTCGCGGTATTTTGAAGATAAATCGTATTTCGAAGAAGTAAATCTCCATCTCATGTCTTGCAATAATTGTTGTTTAGAACAATTTATGAGTGCCGTGAAATCACGAATTGAAATCTTGGATCAGTTTTTGCCGTCTACATTCATTTAACCAAAATGAGATAATGGCCTGAACAAGATATCTTATAGGCAAAGCATTACACTGATAAATTCAAAAATTGTCTTGAGCAGGAGCTTAGCCAGGATAAAGCACTGGAATTGCCAACAGTAAAAACATAAGTTCACAGGTACAGCATTGCACAGTAAGCGTATTGCGCTAAGCCAAAATTCAACGAAATACAGCAGAATTTATGCAGATATTTCATCGTAAAGCAACTTTTACCCTAATTCAAAACCAAGCACCATTCATTTATCCAGAACTTTGTAAATATCACGAAAATCGAAATTTTTTGCCCATACTTTATTTGATTTTACAAGAACATCGCAAAGTGGGGTCACGCCCACGATGGGTGCCGGAAGCAATTTTTTCCATGAGTGTCCATTTTTCAAGGATTTTTTCCAGGGGGCTAACAGTGGTGCAATTGCATTTGACCAAGCCGAAGCTAAGAGAAAAAAATTTATTCTACTAAAAATTTAATAGGAAAATATCAAATTTCAAAATCCAAGGGAGGCCATTGCTCCCCTTCTGACGTCCATAATGCTTTCAAACTAAAACAAACAGAACTCCATAACAATTTCTGGCTTTCTCTTCGCTTGCAATCTTCTGGCAGATTGCATAACTCAGATGAGCTATGTTTGCATTTGAAACCTCCGATTGAACTAACTTGCCTGAAACGAATTGAAGATGGTAAAGAGCCAGGCCATGATTTCCTGGTAGTATACATTGCTTGCAATCAGTTGTAGGTAAGCAAACACCCACGTAAGGCCCATAATGATGCACAGACTTACAGCAATTAAATATTTTTCTGTGTTACTTTTATCTTTCGCAGTTGATTGAATCTGCAAAACAGGTATGAAACAGCACTTTCATTTTACATCAGTTCAATTATGTAGCATCAATCATCAGCATCTCGTCAATATGTTGCTTTGAATATGTGTTTGAAGATCGCGCTTGTTATCGATGCACTGATCTCACCTGCTTTCTGCAGAATATTTTAAGAAGAACAACAATGAATAAAACAATGTTTGCAAAAGCGAGTGCTCCAACGGGCAACAAGAATCCATAGTTCAACGAATAAAAATGAAGCCAGCAAACATGTTTAGCGCGGTAACTAGACTCGAAGAAAACGTCACCTGCAAAATAACATGAAATNATCGAAATAATAAGAAATCCAACGATTGTCACTATATGCATAACACAGTCCAAAATGAGGCACTTTGTGGTTTTCATCGGCGAGTTTTAAATNCCCCAAGTGATGNGCAAAACATTAATTTCGTAAAATGTTACATTCATGTCACGATTTTACGATCGAAAACACCACGGAGGAAGAACACAAGCAACTTCCCCAAAGTCTCATTCAGACATTGACTCGTTATTGCAAGAATTAAAGATTACAAAATAGTGCAAAGAGTGCAACAAGTGAGGAGCAAACTGAAACCTATCAGTTTGCAAACTTTGTGTTGGATCCATAAAACCCACAAAATAATCGCCCTTACTTTACATTATATTCCCAACTCAACATTTATTCAAAACCATATTTGATATCGCAGCGTTGGCTTCGTTTACCTCTTTTTCTAGATATTTCCACGTTTCAGGGCGAGTTTGATTTAACCTTCACCCGAAAAAATCAAGTTCAGTTCACAATAACATATGCTTTGACGTCATGCCACACAAAGGCTTCACAAGGTTTGGAAATCCGTTAAGGTTGCTGCTAACTGTGAGTGGATAGACGTGCTTTTTTTAGTTTCTGCGCAGTAGAAGACGCGAAACTTTCGTCAGTTAGTTTCCAAACATTAATATTTCGTCACATTGTCATTTTGATGTTCAAAACTTTTGTTTGTTAAAGTTTTCGTCTTTCAAGTCGAAAAGAAGAGCTGTCGGATGGTGTATCGCATCGCGAAGAACCGTTATCGAGTCGAAGTGCCATAGCACAAGGTAACATCTCGGTAATAGTTATGTAACATGAAAGTGAAAACAAAGACACACATAACGACAAACCAGACCTGATATAAGGACCATATCAATAGTTCAGTTGCTATGATATGTTATGCCAAGCGCCACTCAACAGACCACACAAGCAATCAGAAGCGATTGCCAACGCATGCATAAATGATTAGGGAAATGAAGTGAATATATTTTTATTAGAAATTGAATAGGAAGTATTCGGTAGTAAATATTTCGGTCATTCATTCATACTGCAACAACAAAATTGATCGGTATTGCTTATTAAAGACATTGTGGGATTATCTTTGAAGTGTTGCTCTACATTTGCCCAAAGAGTAGATCCTCGATGAGAAATTGTTTTTTTACCAGATTTTGTTGAAACTTGTATAAAATAGTTTTATTTGGTTGCATATCTTGTATTATGACAGTGACCGTCAGCCGTTTTCTAAAACAAGTTTTTAAATGACTTTGGCAACATTTCATGGTGAAATTTATGCATCAGTTTGGCTAATTCAAATCTATAAATATCGTGAAGTTTCAGAANATTGAGAGATTTATATAGAGGTGTAANCAGGGCCCCACAAGGGGGGGGAATGCCCCCGGGCGGCACTTTTGGTGAAAAGAAGGAATAGCAAATGGNCTTTCACNAATGAACCTGAAGTTAGATTTAGGTTTAGGTTTTAGATTTCGATTAAGGTTGGACCTACCATACGTTCCGGTTTGGCCGGGCTGTCCTAGTTTGAACGTCTGCCCAATGTCCCGTCCCGGCTTGCAAAATGTACCGGAATCTTACTTCAGTGAAATTTTCGAAATTAACTCCAGTCGGATGATGCATTGTTATCAAATAATTCCGTCCTGAAAGGCTTGACTTTGCTTTAACCCGTAGCTTGGGGGGCGGCACTTTTCGACTCGCCCCGGGGTGGCACTTCTCCATGTCGGGGCCCTGGGTGTAATATGACACCTAAAGTTGTTATACGTAATAGTTCGTAGTATGTCGTTGTGCACTACTTCTAGTGGTTGCAAAACAGTATTTCTATTAGTACCCATCATTTTAGATGACAATTTACAAACTAAAATATAACATTTTTAATACATCAGTGGATACTAGATTTCAAATTTCATAGAACAGATAAGATGCCCTGACTAGTTTTGATATCAAGACCCCTAAATATTTTGCACACGTTGTTAGTTGAAAGTAGCTGTCATTAATTTTTATTTGAAACGAACAGTTTCAGATAGTTTGCTATTATTTTTCAAAGATTTTTTGAGCATAAATTCTGATTTTAGTAAATTAAGGACAATTTATTTAAAGGCAGTCAGTTGTCTATTAATTAGTTCCATATGCACCATGTGCTGCGAATGTTCAAGAATTTTATGAGATAAACAAAGATAAGTATCATCAGCGTATAGTACAGTATAAAATGCAGAGGGTTTAGGCAAATTATTAAAATGTGCATGATAAATGATAGCGGTCCCAGAACAGACCCCTGAGCCACACTTTTTGAAATATCAAATAACCTAGATTGCACATTTTCGACTTTTACGTGTTGCTTGCGATTGGACAAGTAGCGAAATAATTGTAAGGGAATTCCTCTAATACCAAAGTTATGATAAAATTTATCAAATGGTTTATGATTTAATGGTGTCAAATGCTTTTGGCAAATCAAATCAAACATAGAGCAAGCATTTAATCCGTTATCAGTATTACTCAGCAGATTGAAGTAAACACTCTCAACTGCCTACGCAGTTATATTCGGATAACAACTTATATTCTTGTAGATAATAGTACCTCTATCATATAGAATCATATCGAACCACCTTCACTTTGCAGACCTGATCCGTTGCATGCTATGACACGGTGCATTTTCTATTCTAGATCAGAATGTGTGGCTTGGCGTCACCGTCAGCAAATCCTTTTATTTTAATCGGAGGTGCTGGCATCACTCATATTGGTTTTATTACTAAGAATTTCATGCGATGGAGATTAGCTGGTAACAGTTCTAATCTTGATTTCGACCAGTGGTTCTCAACCTTGTTTGGTCCATGGACCATCTTTTCAATACAATTATCCGATGGGCTACTTTGCTATGCTGAAACCTCATGAATAACTAGTTGAAACTATTTTGCACATGTGTCAGCGAACATTTCATCAAGGATTTATGGAGCTCTCTGTGGACCACTAGAGCTTGACCACCGGTGGTACACCTGGACCACGTTGAGAATCACAGATTTGGACTGATGCGTTTCTAGTAAAAGTTTTAAAAATAGCAGTATCATGGGCATCAAGTTACAAGCGCATAAGAGCTACAGAAAGAAGATATTGTAATTTAAACATTTTTTAAATGCAGGTCTAGAAACCTTATGTCTAAACGCAAAATGTCGTTGTAAGATTTCAAGAACATCGTGCAGCAATCCTCTTTTCAGAAGGATCAGCTATTCATTGCATCTTATGCGCACTTTTGTGTAAGTATCCAGAATGTCTTTTAGGTTGACTACTGACATTTGTGTACATCGCACAACGCAAAGTTGCCCTGAGCATAACACGTATTTGCTTTATAACCTGCGGTAACACTGGAGTATACGGATGTCACAACCAAGAAACCTGCATCGTTTTCAGCAAGTAAAAGAGACTGATATGAAGGTTTGCTGTAGTTATTGTTGTAGTTCCAGTGGTGTCAATGATGCCCAATTGCCACAATTTTTGGGGTACCTTACCAGCAACCAACCTCTCAACATCCAAAACGTTTACGCATTTAGCATTCTGATCTATCTCACCTGAAGTTTTTCATTGAAATCGATATAGTCACTTTTTCCATAAATTTTCGGTGGTGTACCTTTATTTGTTTTTGTTCAGGTGCGCTTCCTTAGTGTTTCTCTTTTCACTCAGAAAAACATTTATTGCAACTTAGTAAACATCCGAATAGCGCCTTACCTGGCACGTAGTGCTTCTTGTCGAAGTAAAGCAAAGTTATTCCACTATTTCCAGCAACAATACAAAGAGGAAGTATGTAACATAGGAGTGCAGGAACTTTGGCTGAGAATTCTCCGACTTGCACAAGCTGAATTGTAAAATTAGTCTGAACAACGTGTGTTACTTAGAAGGGAAACCACAATCANTTTTTTCAGTATNTGGAAATACCTAATTAATGATAGTTGCAAATCTAAAGCATGCAAATATAAGAAATTATGTTCAATTTCACATAACACATGTCTTTGNCCACCATTGTTTATTTATTTATTTGATGATGATTGATAGCAGGCTGACGCCAGAATAAAGGCATTTTCTAAGGTTTCGGAGAGTGCGATAAATCAAGTGCATTCACGCACAACACAGTAGCACAGTAATAATAACTTGTTATTAATGAATACAATATATTTCAGAGCAGGTGGAAAAAGATATGTTAATATCGTTTATAGGATATAAAGAAACTGCAGTCAATCGCAAACAGTTGGAATAATGAAATCTTTTGTGGACAGGACAGTAACCAGGGGGGCGCAGGGGTTGAAGCCCCCCCTACAAAAATTTTGCCCCCCTGGGATAATGTATTGGACACAGTTTAAAAATATTTGAAATAGTTCAAAAAATTTGGGCCCCTTCAGGTGTCCCAAGCTGGTTACGGGCCTGTTTGTGGGTCTCTATGAACGCAAAAAGAAATGGTCACTACGGCCGTACAAATAAGTAACTACATAAATAAATATTGCAAAATGTTTGTGGTGCTTTTCCTGTACTTTGTACTTATTTTTATTGAAATTATTTCATCGCCACTATCTGCAATGTAAGTTAACTTCTCACGGCGAGGTTTGGAAGCCTACTGCATTAAAATATTTTATTTTTACAAATATGAGATTAGATCTTTGTATCTCAGACATGATCAGGAATGTGATGAAGCATGCCGTGAGCTGAGTGAAACTTTCGATCTTACCACTCCCAACAATAAACTTGATTTGCAGAAACTGGAGCTTACCAGTTTCAAGGCTCTGTACATGTTGTAGGCATTGGCAGACATCCAAAACCACGTCGTTAGGAGGAAATAGTGCAAAACTATTGCAGAGAAATCGCAAATTGCAAGTTGATCAACTTTGCTCATTCCAAACAAGAAAACGACGTTGACAACAATCAAACAAAAACAGATATTCATCAAGAAAACGGTTGGTTGCCGACGTCGTAGCTCCCTATTTGAAACAAAGAAGCTACTACTAGAAACTGTTGCAGCAGGAACAACTTTCGTATGGGTTCCATCAACACACTGAATATACGGCTTTGGTGATTTAGCTGGAGATTGCTCTTGTTTTTAACAGCAGTGGAACAGTCAACATTTTCTGAATAAAAACAACAAACAATATACGTTGGGAGTTTTCTGAACTTGCAAATATAGGAGGAAATCAGCAGCAGAGAATACGTCTATGGTGGCCCATGCATGCCACCCTAAAAAATGTTTGTTTCTGGCATTTTTTTGAAAAAAACAAAAAAGCGTTTCAAAAACTAAAACAATTTTACTTTAGCTTCGAAAACACTATCGTTTCGCAAATGTTTTCCAAATAAAAACATTTTCTTGTTAAAATAAATGTATTTGCCTTTCGGAAACACTTTCACTGTTGTTTCGGAAACACTTCGTAAAAAAATCGAAAAAAATCGCATCAGTTTTGCGGTCGTAGCCCATGCGCACCACCCTCCGTTGAGGGCCAGTGTTTTCACTTGAGAAGGCTTGATTTGCAGATTTTCCTAGTTTTGATAATCTCCAAATATGTAACAGGCTCCCTGCGGCAACGTTTTCAACACAGTGTCAGCGTTTTTGGCAATTTAGGCAGAAATTTGGTAACTGAAGAATTGAAGGGTAGACTAATTGCTTCAGTTTTGATGACCTCCAAATGTGTAACGGGCTGCCTGTGGTAAAGTTTTCGACACAGTTCTGCGACACAGATAGGCAGTGTCGATTTTGCTAATAGGCAGTGACGCTTGTCCAAGTAAAGGCACAGGGACCCTTAACGGAGGGTGGCACGCATGAGCCACGACCACAAAACAGATGTGATTTTTTCGATTTGTTTTACGAAGTGTTTCCAAACCAAAAGTAAAAGTGTTTCCGAAACGAAAATAATTTTTTTTTAAAACGAAGTGTTTTCATTTAGAAAACACTTGCGAAATGAAACTGTTTTCGAAACGAAAGTAAAATTGTTTTTGTTTTTCCAACGAAAAGATTTCAATTTGCAAACAAAAGTGAAAGTGTTTCCGAAACGAAAATACATTGTGTTTAAAATGAAAATATTTTTATTTAGAAAACATTTGGGAAACGAAAGTGTTTTCGAAACGGAAGTAAAATCTTTTTAGTTTTGAAATGATTTTTTTTGTTTTTTTTCAAAAAAATGCCAGAAGCAAAAAATTTTTAGGGTGGTATGCATGGGCCACCTACGACTGCATATTTACGTTCAACGTTTCGTCCAACCCAAGGCGAAGCAAATTTATGTTTGTTGTTGGAAACGTTTTCATAACAAATGCTTTTGGTCTGCACCAGCTGGTAAAGAATAATTTTTCGTTGATGTGAAACGTAGTGTGTAACTATCAGAGTGAAGTACCGAATTTTTGCTTCTCTATAATACACTCGTATGTGCTACCTTTCGAGGAGAGAAGAAAATTAAGTTTTAAAAACCATGAGTAGAAAATTATAAGTTTGTTTTGCCTGTCAACCAAATAACGAAACTAGTCCATGTAGCACAATGCCCATCAGAACAAGTGATAACCGGAAAAAGCAGTCCCGATATTTCTATGTGATTTAGAGATTTAGAAACAACTTAAACACAGGCACGTCAAATATTTCTACGGAAACAGCAGCAAGGTGCATTTCAGCACAAAAGCTTGGCAATTTCGTGAACAGTCAAAAACATGCACTTTATGCGTATAGAGGATAAGTAATTCTTTACACCGAGAAGTTGACGAATTGCATCGAGCCACTCACCTTACTCCGAGATAAATCAACATTGTTAGTACGAGTCCAGTGACAGAAAGAACACACCCAACTGTACTGACTATTCCCATTGCGAAAGCCGAGGGAAAGATTTTCGTACTCTGCGAATATTTTTTGTATGGATTAATCTTACACTGTAGTTATCGGAACCAAATTTTCAAAACACAGCAATTCTTTCCTTAGCACAATTTTGTAGTTTTTACCAGGAGATCAAAGGATATACGATAGAACTTGCGTTAGCATGATACTTTTCAACAAATCTTTGGTGATATGTTTTGAAGCTTGAAAAGCATCACTGTCTCAATACACCTAATCCAAAATATTTCAAAACCACAAATTTTCCTTCTTGGAATCTTTTGGTACGCCGCATACACAGTGATCATATTTATTTCAGAAGAATTAAGTCATTGTGTAATTGTATGTGATAATGTCACAACAGTACATCAATTTACGTCCATACAACTTATGAGAAAATAAATCCTGTATAGTGGACGTACCGTATTTTCCGCCTAAAAAGCCGAATTTCAGGACTTAATTTTTAACCTGATTTTTGGTAGTCGGCTTATTGGGCAGATCATCAGCTTTGGACGAGAAAAAAATATACACTTCAATCTCAGAAATTTATTAAAATCCATCAAGCTAATCATCTTCATCGTCAGAAGCATCGAATAATAGATTCCAATCCTCGGCAGATACCTGGTCGTGGTACGGGTCATTTTCTGGTGTTATTAGCTGAACAAGTACAATGCTGTCTTCCTTATGGTCGTCCAACCACAACGTATCATCTTCCGTTCCATCCATTGCATTCGAGAAGAAATTTGCCACTTCTTAAAAATGGCCTCGGCTTATTGGGCGGTAATACGAAAAAAACTCATTTTCAGAGCTAAAAATTGGCCTCGGCTTATTCGAAGATTCGGCTTGTTAGACGAAAAACACGGTATTAGTGCTTTAATGTTTTGTGCATTCTCACTGCGTAATTCCCAGTAATATTCCATTCGTGATTCAACGCGATTTACTTGTTTGCGAACAGTCCGACTGTCGACACGATAGCTTGAAAGCCTATATCATAACCGCAGTCGGTGGTTGTTTCCTGTGGTTCATTTGAACGCTCAACGCTTTTATTCGTCGTCATTCTCTTCTAATGCTACACCGAAACGTTTAACGTTACGTTGTTCTGACCTCACGCTCAAGTGTATCGGAGGTTTTGTTATATATCTGAGTATAATCGAAAGAAGCAATCAACTTAGAGTGCTCCTGGAGAGTTATTCGCGGACAAATTGGTGTGAGCTTTTTATTTCGCCTTGCTTTGGCTTGGCAACTTCAAGACGTCAGGTTGCTTAGTTGGGAGACTGACCTGCACTCCTGCAACAACTAGGTTGACCCCTCTACTTGTAGGGATCACTGTCGAATCGCAACCGACCGACTGCTCGGCACTGCAACCAGCTAAGAATCCTACATCGCTTCCTACAACAGTCCCTACAATCATTCGAAACACGTGTTGTTTCTCTTCGACAACTCTTTACTGAGAATGGAGTACTTAGATGAGTCCCTTCCAATGGATATTCTTGTAAAACAAACAGAAGACAGATTTGGCATTTTCTCCAAGCAACAATAAAGGTTTCTCATGTGCGCTGTATTATAGAGATAATACAAATATACGGATCTACTGCAAGTTCTTAAACTTGAGGACGTAAGCAGTTCATGTTTTTACATCAAGTCCCTGTCAAGACATTTTTAAGAAACGAGAAAAACGAAGTTAGGTGAAAAGGCGATGTCGTCTCAAATGCAGTCTAGGGCGGGTTTAAAGAGCAATGTCACTAGGGCTTTAAACACATGCTAGTTTACGTTAGGGGTCAAGAATTGATTACCTCACCCACTATTTAATAAATAGGGATAGCAGTAGAAAGTTTGAAAGATCCTTGGAATTGTTAAAAATCTTGTGCAATTTTTACACGTAGCCATTGTGTTTTCTTGCTTCTCAACTTGTATAATGTTTTCAGTTATTTTGTTCACATTCAGCAGATGGTACGATGCTGCATCAACGGCGTTTGGATGTGTTTACCACCCGGGACAAGTTAACTGTGGCGCCCGGAGACCATAGTTGGGTTCCGTGACAAAGGTGCCACAAGTTGCGGAAAAACTTGTAACGAAAAGCTGTGAAAATGGGGCAAAAATCTATAGAAATCCTACAAACTACAGGAAAAATTGTCGAGTTGCCTGAAAGCATGCACTGCAATAAAGTGCATTAGATATCAAGTTGAAAGTTATCTCTTCTGTACAACGCATATTTCGCGTGTTTGTTTGCGTTTTCTTCTATGATATGATCGGGGTTGCGGAGTCGTAGGTAAAATATCCGACCTTTCCAAAATTTCCAACTCCCGACTCCGACTCCGCCTTTCCAAAATTTCCGACTGCGACTCACGACTCCTTAACATAAAAGGAATGAAACTTGGCTGTTAAAATCAATAGAAATCGTGGTGCACAGCACGAAATCTCTGTTTCAACAAAAGTTTCAAAAGAAACCGTACCACTTCAACAGCAGTTACCAATTTAAGAGTGTGATTTCAAAAATGATCCATTTGGACATCCGGAGTTAGAGTCGGACAAAAAAATCCGACTTCAACT
>JGI24159J19872_10007540_pt1 | contig 14246 bp, 8 predicted proteins | sample Ectturendosymbi4_FD_19872 | JGI IMG/M metagenome (IMG submission 19872) | reverse complement strand
TTACCAAGTACAATACACTCAGGGATCATGTTCTATACACGCACACTCAACACTGATCAATAGATTGAAGCCGTGGTGTGGCTGCGTGCCTTCAGGGTTATATTCAACGTGATGTGCTATGCCCGTGTGTGACGTAAGAATCGTCCCTACGATTAGTCGATTGTTGCGCGCAGTTGCGGCCGTTGTTGTAATAATCCCAAATGTTCGTTGTTGATCGTGAGCACGTATGTGTTGCGTCTGAAAGCTGCCGAATCTTTCTTATAGACCAGTTCGTGCACTTACGAACACAACAGGGTGGAAGTGCAGAAAAATCCGGATTACGAGATGGGAAAAGAGCAGATTTTATCCGGTTTTGGCGAAGATCCGGATTAACCGAGGTTTACTATACTACCTAAACCTATAACGGCATCATTGATTATGAATATCTTTCGCACGACGAAGTGAAATAATAAACAAATGCAACTGCGTAAAAATAAACAAAAACGGGAGGTTTGTTGAATGAACTTGTGGATAACACTCAACATCTTACTGTGCTCTTCGATATAGTGAAATATCTCAAGAAGTGTCTTAAATGCTCCGTGATCACCAAAGGAAGATAATGTTGTAAAACTGATCCCTGCACACATGGGTAGAAGATACCGCTAACTAACAAGCTGATGAATATGCTGTCTGCGCATATGGCTTCGATAAAACTTTTGATGCAAAATTTTAAGTAGGAACTTTTTGCCGAATGTAAATAGTCTTGATTTTTTTATTAACACCCCATTAGTTGATATTTTCTGCACAGCAATACATGTGTTCACGCACACAGAGGCGTTCCATTCACATAATATTCTGCTGAATGCGGTGATGACTTTCTATAGACAGGGTTGGAACATGTAAGCCGTGATTGAAACATTCACTGGGACAAAAGTTATTGCAGCTCAGATGCGGGTCCACACTGTCTAAGCAATTCGCGCGAACACATCAACAAGTTTGGCTGAAAACGCGCGCCTCAAAAATCAGGGCTGCTTAGGGGAAGCACCTAAATTCCTGTAAGGACGGTGTAATTTCAAAAAAACTTTTGTAAGTGTTTACCTCAACATCCTTGCCCAACAGACGATGCCAAACCAGGAATTGAGAAGCTGTTGCAAGGTCGTTTCCCATCACGCTATTGGTGGACAACATGCTTCCAACGACATCATCCTTCCAATCACTAAGCTAGAAAAAGAAACAAAAGCTTCAATTACAATTCTGGTGAAACTAATACAATATGTTACGCATACAGGAATTTAAGGTGTGGCGACTTCAATATTCCCACTGTAGTTCGCACAAATACATTTCGTTCACAGGAGACAATTATCGAAGTAATAAAGGGATAGGTATCGCTGGGATGGTGATAAGCATTATGACGTTATCAGGTACAACAATGCCGGTAAAAACCTGTTCAAAGCAAACGCTGCTATGAGATCAACATGACAGCAGCAGCATTGGTTTTCTAAGTTTCCTCAGCAATCCTCCCCCACCGTTCCCTCTCACATTCGTAACCGCTCCCGAGACGGTGAAGCGCCTGTCACCGCCCATGGCCGATTCAACAGAACCACACAGCACTGGCGTTTGATAAAAACATTTCGCGCCACAAGCTCGTCATCAACAATTATGGCAAAGTTTAGATGAGACTGCAAATGACCCGTAATAAACTGGATGTGGCCGCAACATGAAACCCATTCCTATTATCAAGATTATGAAGCAAGGAAAGACGCAACAAATAAGTTAGGACCAACTCACCTCTTTGCACGTTTGAAAAAACACCTGTGTGACTTCGCCAAGCCGTCTTGCTTCCTTGAACAGTTGCCCGATCTTTTCAAGCAATCGTGATTTCAGAGTGCAGATCAAGTGTTTGTTTTCCAGTAAACCTTCCGCCCCTTCTGTGTCTCCCTCTCTGCGAAGTGCAGCAAGTATTTGTCGACCTCGCAGTTTCAGACCTAAGTCAGGTGTAGATCTTCTTTTCTACGTCTCATCAAAATCTTATTCGAGATTTTATTGTATTTTTGTATAGATCGATGTCCGAACAAACGAAATAAACGTCCTCAGTTTGTTACAAAGCCTCTATTTGTCCCGGTCATTGTCTACGACACAATGCAACGAACAATTACCAGTGCTTTGCAAATATTCTGTTTACGTGCATCATACAACGGCAACAGACTTACATAAGTTGCAGTCATGGCCTTATAGGAAAGCACTGAACTTCTGAAACGATCATTAACCAGTAGAACTACAATGTAGACCACTTCACAAAAATTCATAGCAAATGGAACAATACGAAAATAAATTGATCAAAATGAGGAGTGCTGATTCTTTTTACTGAGGTACAGTAATTTTATGGAAACAATTCAAACTCAATAAAATATATTCAAAAACTTTTCAACAAAAAATCTTTCAAAGGAAAAATATGCAGTCTATCATGAAAAAATGTAACTTTATTGCAATGTTTTAAATCAGCTAAACTACTCAACGCCATCCTGCATCAAACTGATGGCAATCTTCCTTCCTTACCGACTCTTCAGTATCCGGTCGATGTTGAGAATGACCGGCTCACATGCTGCGTCGATACTCGTCGCAAAACTTTCATGTTGTTCGTCGCTTTCCCCCTCGTCCTGGGAGAACTTACCCCCCTGCAACTTCTTGGCGATCTCCTCCAAGGAACATTTTGCCTTCGCAGAAAGCAGAACAATTTTGCTCAGATAAGATTAAAGGACTGATGTGATTTATTTGTTGTAATTTGACGCCCTGTCATAATTTCACATCAACAACAAAATTTACTTCAAATCCCTTTCATGCATAGAAAGCAGAAGTTTAACCACCACTATCGTAACATGTAAAAACTTTGCACAATGTCTTTCTAAAAATTAGTGAATGGTTCGGGATAAGGAAATATAAATAATATTTTCAGTCACATGATCTCAGTCATGTCATGTGTTCGGGCCAATAAGTTCAGTAACTTGAAACACACAGCTTTGTATCGGGTATTCATCTGAAGCGAATGAACTATGCTCGTGTTGTAGATAACGTCCGTCCAGTCGGATGGTCCATGTACAAATACTTGAAATTCTATTAAAAAACAAGACCAAAACATTTCTGCAACATTTACGTTTTCTAAGCACCCATTTTCTCTGGGGAGGGTCGCAGGGACAGAAGCCCCAGGAGGACTCGAAGCACATCACGATCAACCAAAATTTCTGATAGTTCTGGTGGCTCCATACCAAGATGGAACCAAGCAAGGTCGGAGATGAAGTCACTCCACCTGGTCGTTAGATGGCTTGTGGGACGCTTACCCGGGTAGAGGGCAGCAAAACCTGGCTATTTCTACAAGAGCACTTCAAAATGAAGTTTTTCAGTTAAATGCAAACAAACGTTGCCACGTAACAAACCTTTTCAATGTCATCAAACAACTGAACAATGTCAACCAGCTGAGCTTTTCGTTTCTCCAGGGTCCGCATGAATTCTTCCCCCAACTGGTCCAGACACGTTGATTTGTTTGTTACAAAGTCTGCTTGAAATGTTTTGAGCTCAACCATTCCTCTCTCTACAAGACTTTTTGCCGATTCAATTTTTTCCTGATACGACAATCGCAAACTTTGGTGAGAAAACAGAAACAAAAGCGGCTCTCACAGAAATATTCCATGTTTTATAAACGATTGCAGAAAACACAATGTCCAGAATGACAAGCCGCGGCATTGGCAACAGCCTCAAGTTGATTTTTTTATATATTACACGGAACGGCATCGAAATCGCTTCGCCTGACTCAGTCATGCGGCATATTTTGCAAAGATGTACTCTTGCGAAAATACCATCTGGAATCAACAAGAGAGCTATCGCAAGTTTTGCCCGACGCTATATTTCCGCCACATTTTTTTTCTTCAGAAAGATGGAAACTCTATTGCGTTTACTGCAGGCAAGACAGTGTTTAAAGTTTTTAATGTCCAACTAAAGCAATGCATGTTGGTTCTGGCACAGATGTGGGCAGTTCCGCAGTGCTTCGAAAAAACTTATTCAGTCTTTTGGAAGATTACTACAGCACTTGGTTTATGGGGAGGATGAAAACAAGTGACGAACGGTCAGAGCACGCACGAACTCCGATTAACTTCTATCCCTTGAATGTCTCATCGTCGTCATTTCTTGGCAGGAGGACAACTGGGGGGTAGCAACCGAAGAGGTGCCTCAAGTTTATTGCAGCTCCAATCATGAGCTTTGATCGGATTCGGGATTATTATTCCCCATTGGGTGTGGCCAGCAGCAGTGGGTGTTGCCAGCAGCAAAATGCACCTCAACAAACTGTCCAAAGGGCACAATGCTTGTGCAGTGGACACACTGGTTTTTAAATATTAAACCTACAAAAATTACGTGAAAGCAGTGACTTTCACGATATTGAGCAGCGTTCCTATCTATGCACATAACGTCCCGATACCAGAATGTCTTATTCACCTGAGCTTGTTCCTTGACCTCATCCACATGACACATCAAACCTTCTGTATGGGATTTCTCATTACCAAGCATTTTTTCCTCCAAAACAGATTTTCTGGTTGAATCAAACCACGCAACAATCTGCGAAACAAACGTGATCCAACACATCTCATCAAAGGGTGGAAGAAGCAAGAACGGAGTGTCAACACAGTGGCCAACACCAGTGTAAGCATGAACATATTAACTGTGCATTTGAAACAAGTTATTTTGACAGAAATAGACGCTCAGCCCTTGCTTCAACACGTATCCGTGATAACCATGCACTGAGGTCTTCGCCACCCTGCTGTACATCTAGAAAACTGAACTTGCGAATGTACTTATCATGAAGAGCTCGAACTTTGCCGGAGGGAGGAAATAACGCAGATGGGCAAAATATCTGCAAACAAACTTATGTCGGCGCAGAATCGAGTTTACTTTGAGCGACAGTTAATGAACGATGGTGTTCACAGTACCTTCACCATGAGTCGATGCGTTAACCAGTGAAACAGCAGGGCGTGGCAAGCTGAGCGCCTGCGCAGGTAAAGTTGTCATATTGTAATGCACAGATGTTAGCGCGTGATGTATCCGTTGAGTGTTGCAACGCAGTAGTGCAGCGACAACTTAACACAGATAGGGTGAGTACGTGCTGTGGCATCCACAACAGGGTTTTCATTTTAACCCCCAAAGGGCGATGTGCAATCGCTGAAGTTCGTAACACCTTGTTCTAGATATGAAAGGGGGACATTCGAATTGTAAAAAATGCTGTAGCGTTCAAAACGATGACAGCAGCACGAATCTATTGGTCACTTTGAAGAGACTCACTAAACTCATCATTAAAAATATTAACCAGCAGTCAGAAGATGGCTCCATTATTTATTTTGTCCTGGTGTAAGCCAGGGCTCCTCGCACCTGGAGTCCCAGTTATATTTTAACCTGTCGGGGCCAGGGTTGGCCAGGGTCAAAAACCTTGCTTTTGCACCTCAGGTGGCCGCCGTGTTCGTGGTAAAACATTTAGTAAAATACTATGTGGCTTGTACACTTAAAATGTTGAAAATTGTTAAAGTCAAACGTTTGAAGGAATAAAGCAGAAATATCACTGAAAGCCAATGTTCTCTGAAAAAATTCACTCAGTTTTTGTTCGATGTTAATTTTATAAATCTGGAAAAAGTTCTTTATTGCAAGCTTATTTGTTCCACCGGCCTTGGTATGCACTTACACCAACTGCGACAACGNTGGAAGATTTAATCGGAATGCATAAAGTCATGCAACAAAACTTGCTGCTTCCCGACACAATGAGAGAAGGCTGTTTGCTTTACAGCATTCTAAAACTGCGTCGTTTCTTCACCAAAAATGCGCCGACAAAGTTGTTTTTAAAGGTAATTATATTTTAATTGCACTGTCGTCGATTTTTAGTTGAAACTAAGAATTATTACTAATCATCGAGAAAATTTTTAAAGGAAAACTGACGCTGTTAACTTCCGTCTCCCACTGGCGAAGGCTGAGGGCGAGGTCAAGATCGCGCTTCCGTCTTCCAAACCGATATTCGACCTGATCCCTCCTTTCCACCAAAGATTCCAGAGTACACTCGATCGCAACACAGGCACTTCCGAAGCTTGTCTGCCATTCAAAGACATTAGTATTTTCACACTGGTCGATGCTGGTGACACCATTTTATCTCATGTTCATTGCATAAATAGAATTCACATCAAACTTAACAGACCAAAAGGTGTATGATTGAATTTAACAGAGTACAAAATAGCAAACCTCCGAATGCACCACCCCCAGTAAACCAAGGTATGTTCTGAAGCACTTTGAAGAAGTTTGCTACACGAGGAAATCACTGAAGGTTGAATATGCAACAAGAGACATGCTGCAAGCTCTTGATAATTTTGTATTCTTTTATGATTGAAACAAATATCAATGTTAAAAGTCACACAAAGTTTCTGTAAAACTTTTTTCTCGGGAAAAATATTTTTGGTTTTCGCACCATTGTAATCGACGCAGCCACTAATTGTCAAGAGACTATAGGTAGCAGAAGTACAGTGGTAGGCAGAAGTACAGAGGTAGAGTCTCAGGTTGAAGAAAATATAAGCTGCTTCACGGGGTTTGCGAAAAAATGTAACCCTTACGGTGATTGACAGGAGGACATATGTTCCTTCTTCAAATTTTTAGCAAGTATAGAAAAACTGGCCATACATGACCTCGACTGTGTGATCCTGACCTGGGATTGTTTTTAAAAAAATAAAGAGCAAAGTAAAAGCTGCATAGCGAGGTCATCCAAGGTTGCCTGAACCTACCTTATGTTGCTCTGGGTATAAGCTTTTCAAACTTTTCAGGGCATCCATTAAATCTCTTCCTTTATTACGACACAAAACGGATGCATTCAGCATTTTGTTATGCATTTCATTCAAGGTATGAAGCAAGCTTTCCGCAGTCGGTTTATCAGCGGGCAACTCCTCCCATCTCAGGTATTGCTCCAGACATGTGAGTTGGTTGGAAAACTAGACACGAAACGGTGAAATAAAGAGTATCGCTCTAGAAGATGTGCACGGTGAAATATGCGATTACATTAATAAAAAATTTTTGAATGAATCCACTGAATAACTAAACACATGTTATGTTCAGAGGCAGTGATCAATAAATCCACACATTTCTAGAAAAATTTCAAATCATTTTCATCCAAATCACCTCTTTGTCATTTACATTTTCGTTAATCACGCTTTCGTCATTCACACTGTTGTCATCACATTTTCTGATGATTTAATGAAAAAGTTGAACAAAATGTACGGAGTTCCTTACAATATTTTCATGGTTTAAACAAAGCAGGAAAACATGCTTGCAAAAAGATTTCAGCGCCATATTTACCGTTTGAGCTCCTGCGAAGAAGTCCTCGGCTCTGCTGAGCAATTGTGTTCTTCGAGAAAGAAAAGCTGAGTATTCTTCCCACATGTCACCCAAGGAATCACTCATTGCTCTTTGCATTTTCCTTTCATTTGATCTGCCAGCCTCTTCTGCATCCGGAGGTGAGGATCTATCTTGAGAAAATGTCTGACCGGGTCTTTCAACCTGTCTTTCTTTTTGCAGAAGTGAAAGAATCACACCCTCCCTTCCCTGCAAAGGAAGCATTGAACCAAACTTTGTTATTCGCGATCGTTTCTGTATCGGCGAAGTGAAGTTGGTAACAATAATGCAGCTTGAAGCAAAACTCACACCAAAAAGCAGTGACTGTATGAAGAGTGGTGACTTTAAATAAATCCAACCATGAACACTACTTTTTTCAAAGGTTTTGAGCGGCTTATGTTGGGTGGATGGGACCACTTTCTGTGACTTAGATGTTGAATCATTTTGAAGATCTTGGATGAATAGTTTTAGCTTACATTTCTTGAATTTTGTTTTCTTAGTAGGAAAATTTATACCTGATAATAAAAATAACGCCGAAAGAAAATGATGTAAACGACATTTTTGTGGACGTTTCGGCAACTACTGTTACTATCATCAGTGCAATTGCAAATGAACTGCAGTGACCTTGCAGCAAGTTATTATGGTCAGTGAAAAATTTATATCAATCGTGATCTGTTCTTGAGTAACGATTTCAAGCCACTCGAGTTTTCAACTTTTGCTATTTTGTAACGTGTTTATCATAAGAACTAATTGCAGTAATGAGGTTGTAAAACCTGATTAAAACCTATAACCAATAACACACCCCCATCTCATCCAGAAGTTCTTGGTGCTTCTGCTTCAACTGCTGCGCTTCTTTAAAGTTTCGACCTATTTCGAATGAATGAGGCGTGGCCTGGACAAGTTTCGCCCGTATCCAGTCCGTTGACTGCAATGAAACAACAACTGCGTTGAAAGAACGTTTTTAAAAAAGTGTTGCGCTTTTTCCAACGCAGCTCAGAAGCCGCTGCGCGATTTAACCCATGCTTTGATGAATAGTAACGGTTTACGGAACGGATGGAAAACCGAACGATTTAGAAAATATATTCGGTTGTGGCCCGTCTATCACTGGCCATTAAAATATGCCCTGTGCTGTTGCTCGTGCAAATTGATTTCAATGAGTGATGACGTCGTTCGAACTAATCGACTAATCGCAAAATTATGCGCGTGTGACTGGAAGTGTAGACAAATAATTTCGTAATTCTATGACAACTAGCTATAAGATCTGTATAAAATTAACGTAAAAACATAATCATAACTTTCATAAACCAATAATTGTTCTAAGAACATCATGAACAACGGAAGCCCAAAGTCCACAGCATATTTTCACACAAAGCAGAAAAACGAATTCGCGTAATGTGAAAACGATGGCGTCGTAAACATCAGACCTGGTAGAAAAGATTGTTCGTTTGTTATCTGCCTTTGATGATTTTCGCAAAAGATGAACTGTGCAAATATATGTGGCTGCGCAGAATATTTACTGCGCAGCCACTTCCACAGTTTCACTGACGTGTGTATAGTCCAGGTATAGGTTTCGACGCCCCAAACTTTTCGTTTACTGTTATAAACAGAAATACCAATGTAATTGCTTCAGTTTGATTTTTTTCATTAGTCATCTTATTAACTGGTTATTGACCAACCTTATCAATAAGCTGTGACAACTCCTCGTTAAAGTACGAAGGTCCAGGTATTTGGGAGCTCGGAGGCTGTTGCAGTTTATTATCGCCCCGGAGAAATTCGCTGGCGCTGCTAAACTTTGACAACTTTGCGTTTTTCCATCTTTCTGTTTCCGTAACTTGACCGTGAGGCAGGTCAGTGCCAAATCCAGACATTCGCTTGCGCGACTGATTTATGGAATAAACCTCTTGCCTGCGTTGCTGACTGGTTCTGCGCTCTGTCGCTGCAGCTTGTACGTTGGTTCTTGACAAGCAGCATAAGTGTAGCTCGATGTTATCATAAAACGATCGATTGGGCGACCGCGAAGATTCACTGGCATTGTTTGACATCCCCACATTTCAATACAGCTTCATCTGCAGCACTATAACATACTCTCCCACAACTGTTTGAAAGGCATAAAAGTTAAAACATACAGATTTAAATGCGACAAAAGCTACCAAAGGTTTGTCATGCAGCCTCAGGCATTTGATCAGACATTTTATGATAAAAACAGGTTATTCTCATTCTGCTCAAATTTCTCATCTTATGTTTTGTCAGGTTGAGAATCGTGTTGAACAACAAGCAAGTGTTTATGAACTTTAGAAACAAAAATCCCAACATTGTTTATTTTTCGTAGATACACACGTCTGTCGAATCCCTTGCGATACAATCAGAAACTGAAAGTTCGAACCAATCTTGACACGTTCAGGTTCAAAGTTCGTCGCGTTTCACGTTGGAAGGAAAAATATATGTATCATTAGCTCCTACTGTATATGCAGGGTTGCTAGATCGTGCTTGTTTCTAAGCTTTGTGCTTATTTCAAGTTTACCGCCTCACTGCATTTTTATTCTCAAAAACAGTCATGAGCATTATAATTCGCAAAACTAAACTAATCAACTGAAATGAAAACGAATGTCAGTGAGATATAACGAGTGCTCCTTCGAAGTAAATGCTTTGGTTTCTGCTTTAAACTTTTAGTTGTTATGACTTATTTCGATAGCAGCTGAAGATGAATCTTCAGTAAGTTGAATAACCAAGTTTTGTTGAACGATGCAAGTAAAAATTTCTTACCAATCTAATCAACTAACCCATTTACAGAGAAGTGCTTAGATTTAATTTGCATTGAAAATTATTGTTTCACATCCAATCCTTCTGATGCGTTTTAGAAGACGAGTGGATTTTGTGCAATTTTCTTTCGTCGAGACATTTGATGCCTGTATTCAAAGCAATTTGTACACATTTGTTCAGCAATGAGCATTAATCTAACATTTTTAACCACTCGCTTCAAATGTCTGATGCTTTCAACATGTGCTTCTTTTGCAAAACTTCTGTGATAGTGACGAGAAATTGTAGCAACCGCGTTTTCAGTGTTTCTTCTCATTTTGCCTTCACGTATCAATATAGCGCTTCTCGTGCTCTTCAGTTGAGTAGATTTATGTTTCTTTTGTTCTACTAACCTTTAGTGATACGGACCTCGTGCCTGAGATAAACAAGTAGTTAAATACAGCAGATAAACTAAATTGCTTCTTTGGGAAGAGGCTTGGAGACCCCAAACCGTGTTACTTCCTTTACTCCACATTCTTTAGACTGACACATGTTGCACAACGTCGACGAACTGTTCACTGACCCTCACCTAATAACGTCTCATTCTAAACTGCTGTGCCATCCAACGATCCACTCAATGTTTGGTAAACCGAGTTCTCTACCAGTTGCGATAAATCGAAGGAATGTCATTGGCTGCTTGCTGATAGCCAGGCCTGCGTACAGCGGCTGAAGAGTGTTTGGGAGTCAAGTGGCTCTGACGAACCTCTCTTTACGACTTTCCTTCCTAATCAGTTGTTGACATTAGGAAACATTCTTTCGAGATATTTCGGAGCTTTTGAAGGATCGTTTCTGCTCTTCATGTTGTTGTGAACGTTGAGATGTAGCTGAACACGTTGTAAGAAAATATAAGAGAACGTCTACCACTTACGCTGCAGCTACAAAGTGTTCGGCGATCTGGAATTCAATCTCCACTTGTGTTTTGCTAGTGGTCAAACAGCTACGGGAGGATTTGTCGTAACGTATATGTTGTTCTCAACGCAGCGAAGAGAGTTTCTTCAGTTTGGAACAAAAAGCGAACACACATGAGGATGAGAAATTGATGAATGAAAATTAAAAATCATGAATCTAACTTATTTTCATCCTGAAAGGAGAGGAAATGTGGAAAACAAAAACAATAGCCAGTCAACATCAGATTTGTCGCTAAAACATCAGACGTTTCTCTGAGAACATCAGATCTGATGTTAAAACATCAGAAGTGGCAACACTGGCCGCGGCAACCTGTGTGCCGCGGGACACCAGCGCAGTGGAGTTTTCATGTACATCACCAATATTTTGTAATATGTAAGACACGTTTGTTGGAATCAACAATTGCTTTGAAGCTTCAAATAAAGTTTAATCTGTGCTACTTTACCGCCGCTAGCGGATCTGAAACGGCACGTTTGTCACGTGACCAGATTGAACAATTTATTCCCGAGTTGATTTGAATTTGCAACGAGCGAGCGAAGTGGTGACAGCCTATTTACTTGGTACGAGGGTTTCAAAGCTGTGTTGTACCTAATAAAGATATCAAAAGAAAATATACAGAAAGTTACATCAATTATGCTTTTTTTTTGTTCTGGTGCTGAGGATCAGCAACAACGTTTGTGCGATTCCTGAAATACTACGTTGTCAAACGAAGCTCATGTTCGAAGCAAATTAAGCAGACACAAAAATCATCCATCTTTGAAGAATAAACCAACAGGATACGTTGAGAATCTCGTGTCACAAAAAGAAAAACAAAAAAGCATCTATCCATCTTTTCCTCCAGTTGCCAGATAAAAGCTTGCTTGCAAGCTACAAAATCGCTCAATTATTGGTTTGAAACGAAAATAAGCGCATAAGACGCAAAATCTGTTATTGCACCAGCAGTGCTCGTTATTGTTGAAACTATGATTGGAACTGGTGCTGCAGAGAAAGTGAGCAAAGTTCCATCATCAAATGATGCAAATTCACGAAGGATTGAAGAGTTGTCTTCAGACAAAAAAAGAAAGTTCGTGAACACTTCGATGCAGAACATCAGTTGCCTTTGCTGCGAGTTCTACATCCGGATGAATCTACTGATGTTACCGGAAAAGCTCACCTTCTCGCGCATACCCGATTCATAAAAAAGAAAAATTTACAGACCAATACTTGTTTTGCAAAGAATTGGGAAACATATCTAGAAGGGAGATTATATTTGATTTGGTGAATGAAAAATTTTGTTTTCGAAGTTGCAGTGGAAGAAATGTGTCTGTCAGTGTTTGCACTGATGGATCTAAGCAAGGAAAAAATAAAGGATTGTTACGTTCGTGCAGCAAAACAACCAAAGGTGCTGGTCGTTGTGCATCGCATGACTCACAACAAAGCTCTCGTCACCAAAGCTTTGCCAACAAATTCAGTTATGAGTGAGTCAGGTTATTCAAAGGGTAAACTCCATAAAATCTCGACCTCTTCAAAGTCGACTTTTTTCTGAACTTTGCGAAGCGATGGATTCGGAACACGAATGTTTGTTGCAGCGTGCGGAGGTTTCGAGTGAAAAGTGTTAAACCGTGTGTGCCATTTGAAACCTGAAATTTTTTATTTCGTAGAAATTCAGAAAAAGATACTTTGGATTTTCCATTCATGATGAACTTTGGTGGTTGAAATTTCATTTTCTTCCAGATTTGTTCGACAAAACTTAATAGTTTAAATTCAAGTTTACATAGGCCATCCGAAAATATAATTACCAGCAACTTCAAAATTAACTCCATTTGACAAAAAATGATATTATGGAGAAGTAAAATTTTAAACAGAATTTTCGATGCGTTTCCTCCTTTTGGTGAATCTCCGTCGAAAGTGAGGAGTATTTTAGAAATATTGAACACACTGACTGTTCTACAGTTATCACTTCGAGATCAGGTATCGATTTTCAACACGTACTTAATTTAGAACCAGAAAAAGAGAGACTTCTTGGCATTGACAGTGAAATGCGAATGTGTTTGACGTCATTGGATCTTTGCATCAATTTTATTTGCTCTCGAAGCACAAACACCCATCACTTAAAAAAATTATATAACTACGCACGTTTACTATATTATTTGCGTGAAAGTGTGACGCAAACATGTATAGATTTTTTGTAGTGTGCCGATAACGTTGAAAAGGTCGAGAACCGCTGGTGTACCTGTACAGAGCCATGGTTAAGGTACCCCAAGTAAAGTGGGCAATGAATATTGGTTGACCTTTTTTAGCTGTCACCCAACAAGAGCCCAGCAACCTTATTTTTTGGGGGGCCCGTATCACTACACCGCCGCACTGAATCTCTACGTGTAATCCTTACTGCGCTGTGAGCACACAACAATGGTATTCAACTACAGAAAATCCCTGCTATTCGAAGTGAAGTTACTAAAGACTGGACATGAGACAATTTTCATGTTCACTGTCCCATCTCATCCCATGGGACAAACCGCATCCCCATGGGACAAACCCCATCCCCCATGGGTTAACTTCATCCCCATGGGACAACCCCAGCTCATGGTACAAACCTGTACAGGCCTGTGCATGTGTTCCTCGTTATTGCCGTGTGTTGTGAGTTGTACTTCCTTGTGTAGTTGGGGTGACGCCCTGCTCCGGTAACTTTTTTCAAAAACGCGGTTAGTNACCGTAGCTTTTTTGCCGAAATCGCATTTTCGCCATTACCCAGGTTTGCTGGAGTGTCCAGAGCAGAAGCGGGCTTTACAACACATCAGAAATTATTCTCAAACTTATCTGACCTTAAAAAATAACTTGTTGATTGTCGAAAAAGTTTTACTACTAACAAAACACACTTCGGCTTTCTTACCTTACGTTTTTTGCATTGCGTTGGGTATGACTTTTGAAACAATAAATTTCTCAAAAGAATCATAGCAAGGTTCAAATGTGCTAAACACCGGAATCTATATTACTTGTAAATGCTTGCTTTTAACAGTACTTGCGGAAAAGACGAAAGTGGTCAATGCACAGAGGTATGCCGCACTTTGCACTTGGTCTTGTTGCAATGCCATGCACACCAGGTCTTTCTGTCGGCAACGGTTGAGTGATTTCTACCGCTGTTGCTGACGTCAGACCGTGAAATAAGTTGCTTACGGTGGAGC
>JGI24159J19872_10007539_pt1 | contig 14250 bp, 8 predicted proteins | sample Ectturendosymbi4_FD_19872 | JGI IMG/M metagenome (IMG submission 19872) | reverse complement strand
AGTCTATTTGTAGAACGAAAGAGCAGAAAGCGAGATTGCAGTGTTTATGAGCTAGCTCGATGCCGAAATCTGTAATGCCATCAACACGGCCATTTAAAGTCATATTTTTTTCTGTGCTTCAGGCAGCTGAAACGAAATTTAAAACAAAAATCGCACCCTTACGAAGTCTATAACAAAAGTTATCAAGTCATAAAAATTCATATATTCCATGTTAGGTCATAGTCATATTTTGCATATTTTCAACCTAATTCACTAAGGAAACCATCAAAGCAATCTCAAAATATCGGGTGGAACTACTGTATCATTAGGTCTAAGCTGCATCCTGCAAAGTAAACCCACTTGGTCACCCGGCGAATGTTGCCAAAGACGTAGGTGAACCATGGCATTTGGATGAAATGTAACGCACTGTCTCAAAATGCATGGTCTTGCTCCCGCAAAGAAATAAACCAGTGTCCATGCATGCTTTCAGTTTGCTTCAAACGAAAAATTGTACATGTTTTGCTCATCTTTTGAGCAGTTTATTTTAGAGGGCTTCAACAAACCATGGGGCTACCATGTCTTAATCTAGCGGTGTTAGCTAAAACGCCGTGACTGAAACGTTTTTTTTCAGCAGAGCTTTTGAGCAGCAACATTAACAGAGTGGCATTAACCAGAGCACCTGAAAATGTAGGTGAAAATCACTACATACGTTTCGAAGCACCTTTCACACTCAGACTCACTGGTGAAGGAGGCGGGTGTGCAAGCGCACCCCCAAAACTTCTGATTTGGTGAAAATCCGGACAAAATAACTTCAAATCTGGTAAAAATCTGTGGAAATTTCGGCAAACTGCCTGAATACCTTCGCAAAATCGTTGTATATGCTTTGGTTTTACAAAAAAGTGCAGACCTTTTTTTACTGGAGGTCATGTTTTTATTTAGTTCTTTTCGGGCAAGTTAGGGGTAATCTGAGCAAGTTCGGGGGACATTTGGGCAAAAATGGTGCTGGAAGGGCTTTGATTTGAAAAAATACGCCCAACATGAAAGAAACGCAGTCGTTTTTTTTATTTTAATTTATTTTTTTGAAGGTTATTTTCTTTGGAGTATTTTTGGGGCAAGTTTGTGGAAATTTGGGCAAAATTCTTCGCACCCCAAAAAATTTGCCTGCTCCTACACCTATGCGCAGACTGGCTGGCCACATTGATATGTTATTTTTCCGGTGTTTTCGTTTGTTATCTCTGGCTTCTGCTTATTGTTCGGGTGAATGTTGTTTCTTGCCGAGTCACTCTCTAGCCTGTGGAAATATTTTTTCTTAGCAAGAATACACGGTAGCGTTTATATCATAAACTCTCTTCTCGCAGCAAATCTATGTGCAGTTGAGAACCGCCTTTACTCGATTATAAGCCGCAGCTTATAAAGGTTTTTCATCATTTCACGCAGCTTACAATCAGGGGCGACTTACATTTTTTATTCTTTTACTTTGTCGAAAGGTATATATGACGTTCAGTCTTCCCTTGGCTACGTTTTGTCGACCAAATTCTTCTTTCGCATTCGATTTTCTTCAGCATCACGTGTACATCCGTCACAGGAGGGATTATGATAAACAGAAGGCAGTTGTAGTGGTGTAAGCATCACTAATACAGGAAACGCACGAGTACGCGAACGCTGCGAATGCATCTCAGAGGCTTAGGTAACCCATGCTCAAGAGCGGTTTACAATCAAGGGCAGCTTACATTAATTTTCAACACCATTTCGTGCGACTTACAATCAAAGGCGGCTAACAATCGAGTTAATACGGCAGACACATAATCGACTATTGGAAAAAGCAAACGAGAACTTTGCGAATCAGCGAAAACAAAAATTATACAAACGATGACATCATGAAATGCGTCATAGGAACCTTCCAGTGAAAATTCCCCCGGGCCCCCTTACCCTTTAATCCGGGTCTGGTTACAATTTGATAGTTGTTAATCATTGCTCAATAATTGAAATGACGGGTTGCTTACATTCGTGAATCTCACAGTCAATGTTTGCCAATGTTGTAAAATTTATTTGTACATGCTGGAGTGGTAACCGCAGTAGTTGTTCAGGTGATTCTCGGCAAAATTTCGCAAGGATTTTGCGTGTCCAGACATGATACAAACTGCGCTTAGTTTACTTCCACAATACCGAAAAAAACATATAACACGGTGACATGTCTGCTCGTCGTTGATCATGCATCATGGCAACCGCAATATGCAGAATACAAGTTTTGAAAACATGACAACATCTATTGATCTTGTTCGACATTGTAAAGCACGAAAATCTGTGCTATGTAATTGTGGATCATTTTGTTGTGTAGTGTATACCTTTACTGGGCTATGTGTAACCCCTGGCAAGGAGCAGGACCACACATGCGAAAATGCAAGAAACGAGAGCACGCACCCAATCCAAAATTGTTCTGTGACCTTCTGCGATGGAATCTTGTGCAACAGGGTTCCAAATATTTGTATTGTTGGAACTCGAGCATTTGCTCACGGCAAGGTTGTGATGGACAACACGACAGCTGAGGTCTGCCCGACGAATGATGCAAGCTGTGCTGTATTCAAACTCCAACATCCAGATTCAAGTGAGTTAGAAAAAAGCTTATGAGCTATGTTAACAATTTTTATTTAAAACTGTTTTCTATGACCTTGGCCGTTTGGCTTTGATTAATCAGCTCAAATGCCATTGTCCATGGGGTCAAAATTAACTAAAAGCCGTCGATAAATTCATGTCTGGAGCAAAAGTTTTCGAAAAGCTAGCAAGAAAACAAGATTAACTTCATAAATTCTGATAACTGCTAAGTTGATTGTTTCAAATAAAACTGTGGCAAAAATGTGCGCTGCTGTAGAAATCAGAAAACAAAACTGTCTGCTTTACATAGTGTCATAAAACCTTTTCTTGCCGCAAGCACAACCCTGCTGTTAGCAGAAAGCCAAAATGTGTTAATGTTAACGACAAAGCAAAGTGACATAATTAAATATTCTATCGCCATAGCGAAATATATTTAATTATAATTAAATATGCATAATTAAATGTTCAGAGTTACATAATTAAATATAACAGCGGTATTTATGACCTTCTTTTCATTTTTGAGAAGATTCTACACTGGTTTGAAGACATTTTTTCGACACAAATTCTCTTTGAAAAGGTTTGCTAAAGCAGCCTCCAGCAAACAGCTTATGAGCAGAAATGGACATGGAGGCGTTTTATTAAAATTAGCGCGTCAATGAAATAATTTGTCGAAAAACCGCTATTGTCATTTCGACTCAAAGAGTCCGTTTTTGCTTATTGCTGTTCATTCACGCAGCCTCCGAGACTGGCGTCTGCGTCGAGAACAAGCACAAAGACTTGTATACGTGTGATGCTGCCAGAAACTCGACCACGGCTGAAGTTACTGATTGCAAAGTCGAATTTTGCGATGGATACGCATGTAACAAAATAAAGCCCTTGGACAGCTGTGAACATACTCCTAAAGATGGTATGTTTATTGACTACTTTTGTACACGTCTCAACTCGACACGTCTCAACTCGAACGTGCAGTTCATCTGTTTTGAAATGAGCAATAAAAATTCAAGAGGCTAGTTCTCTCAGTTCTCTCTGGATTTTCTTCGTGTACGTCTGGTGCTTACGGCCTAATCTGTCTATTAGGAATTCTTTCAAGTTTTGTTGGTAATGCGACGTGATTTTATGTCACGTCTTACGATATAAAAATGTTAAACTTTTTATGTTTCTTGGTAACTTTTCATGTTTCACTGTAGTTAGTTCAACTTAAGTACGAAACACTGGAGGTTGAAAGATGGACAAATGAAAATCTCATGAATTTCAGCTAATCATTTTATGATAAGAAAATAAATCTTGTCATAATAATCTTCAAGAGGAGACCCGAAAGAACTTTGCGACCAGCAAAAAAGACAACTTTTCCCATTACAACAGACACACTATTATCAGGAAACCTATCAGAAACAAGAAATGGCTATTGTTTCTATAAACACACGGAACTGCTTCCAGAGACAATTTTGAATTTGTTTATCACAACTGATGCAGAGCGGGTTTTGTCAATTTACAAACTATTTTTCACCGATTAGTTTATTTTTGTTGTCGAAGTATTACCAGAGTTTTACATAGTTTGCAGAAAACGCATGAGGGCAATATTCACTAAAAACACATTTTCATGTTTAGTGCAATCCCCTTAAAACAATTAGCTGTGGGTAAACCTGTTCTCCCACGATTGCTTCAAATTTTTCCGAAAAATTGTCAGATTACAGAACTACAAACAAAAAAAGTTTGCCAAAATTTTAGATTATAAACTAATGCTTTTGTGATCAAGTGAAGAGGAACAATGAGGAGATGCTTCAAGCCCTGAACTGTTGCTTCCGAAAGTATTTGTTACAGTAGGGGTCCCCAACGTTTCCCTGATCGTGTACAACTTCAGCATTTCGACAGATGAACATGTACCCCTACAGCATTTCAACAGATCAGCATGTACCCCTAAAAGTTTTTTTATGGCATGGATCAATTTTTTCCTGAATATTTGATCATTGCTAATCGTAGATATATTTAACAATAAGCATATAATGAGTTTAGAAAATAATATTCACTGATAAATGTATAAATATTTGGAAACAAATGACATATAAATATATTTTCCCTTTCATTACTAACCATAAATGTACTTCTTCAGATGGACAAATGTACCCCTGGGACAGTGCTCCGCAACCGACGTGCCGCGGCACACCGGTGTGTCGCGAGACGATGCTTAGTGTGTCAGGGAAAATAATTTTATCAGAAAATATGAGCATAGAGTTCGCTAACTCAAACCCTAGCTACACTTCCACTGTGTGTTTATGTTGTTATTGTGACATTAGAATTGAAGTTTTCACAACCACATGGTAGACCTGGCGGTAAGCATGAATGGTGGGTGAAGCCAGTGAAACGTCAAAATCCGGCCATCCAAATAGCGCGTTGCTGCTTACATAGGGAAGCCTTAGTGATCAAAGTTTTACCAAAGGAATTGTCAGAAAAGATGAACGACTGCATCCATATTGTCAACTTTGTTAAAGGAAGAGCCTTGAATTCACAAAATTTTCGTTGCCATGCAAAGAAATGGGATCAGAACATCAATCACTATTATTTTGTACGTGCGTGCGTTGGCTTTCACGGGGCAAAGTTCTAGCAAGACTCTTCGAGGTCTGGCACAAAATAAGTCAGTTCGTGTTAAGCCAGAGCAACCATCATCTGCATGAACACCTTGAAGATGATCGTTGGTTGCGAAACTTGCATACACGCCCGACATTTTTGAACACTTGAATGAACTCAACATTAAAAGGCAATGCAAAAACAAAAATATACTGACATGTTCTGACAAGTTAAAAGGTTTTGAACAGAAAATAGTACTCTGAAAAAAAAACAAAATATTAACTGAATTCACACGCGAATACTTCGAATGTTTCCAAGAAGCAATCAAAATAGAAGTATTGGCAATGAATTTGTGTTGGATATGGTCCAAGAGCGCACTTAACTTCGCTACATCAGAAAGATAACCATTACTTTTCACTATTCATACGGAACAATATGATTGCATCCGAAAACCTTTTTCGGCAAATGTTCAACGGTCAGTCAACGCAAGAACTATCCTTGCCTGTTAGAGAAAACTTTCTTGAAATACGAAGTGACAGAACTCTGAGATTAAAATTCAGCGTTGTCCCATTTGATGAGTTTTAGATTTCTACTGAAGAGGAATATAAACGAATTTCGAAGGTGGCTATTGAAATCCTTTTTCAGCTTTGCACTACATATACTTGCGTGAACAAAGTTTCTCATTTTTCTTATTGATCAGAAACTACAAACGATCATGCTGAATACAAGTTGATATAGAACTTCGAGTTGCTCTTTCAAATATTGAGCCTAACTTACAGCGATTGTGCTCATTAAAACAAGCGCATATATCTCATCAAAATAATTCATGAAGTGCATTGTTTACATTAGTGGTCGAAGAGTGCTGCAAAATTTTGGGAAGTTGTTAAGTGTGCCGTGAGTGAATAAAGGTTGCGGAGCACTGCGCTGGGGAAACATGCACCCCAGGTTTGAAACCCCTGTGTTACAGAATGTCTGCTTGTAACAAACAGACAAGCAATGTAGTGCGGCAACCAAACAATTATATTTCATAAACGTAATGAGAAAAAGCACTTCTAATAACACAAAAACTTATTTTTTATATTAAGGGTAGTTTTTTTTCAGTTGAAAAAGGTATAAAGAAGCATTTAAATCATGAAAAACCGGTAACTTCGCGTTTATTGTAAATTCACTTCTATACTGGCGCAAGAGTTAATGTTAGTAAAAATAATTGTCAAGCCTTTACTTCAACATCCAATTCACAACAAGAATTCCTAATTCAATTTTTTGTCTGTTCTATGTTTAGATAATGTGAGTGATTCCTAGTGCGGTATTACTACACCAACGAGAAAATGTTTCAAACACTTCAAAGCTCATTACTGACTTCAAAGCTTGTTTTTGCTAGTTTGGGTTTTCTTATCCTCCTTGATCCATTTTGGCACACTTCATAATTTAAAAAAGGCGTTATATTAATAACATAACAAGATTTGTTAAAACTGATTTGTTTGCTTGCAATGATTTCAGATTTACAAGTACTTCCTGGGTGTACTTTGAAAGAAGTTTTGAAAAAAACGAGTTCGTGTTTTGTCGGGCTTTTCTCCGGTTACCCTTACGAAAACACTTTAATGTGCAGGTAAGTCGTCAGCAAATGGCGGTCCTCATTTCGTGACAGTCTAATCGACACTTTGTTTCAAGACCTCAAGGCTCATGTACTTAACTTTTAGTTTTTGATTTGAGGTTAGTCACATCGTTGTTTATAACCTGTTTGAATTCATTAAGCCGTGGCAAGTCAGCAGTGTACGTGGATTTGTTTTCTGCATATGTTGCCCAAAATCCACCGTAAGCACGTTTTGAAATTTAAGGTGAGCCTGCTGGAAGTCTATGCAACGATAGAAAGTCTATAGCAGGGTCTCCAAACTACGGCCCGCAGGTCAAATCCGGCCCGCGAAGCCATTTTATCAATAATGGAAAAATATTATTTTCACGAAACATTTGTTGATTTGGTAGAATGCAACATACCCCGAAGCAATTAAATAACGTAAGATGCCCGGCCCTCGACGTGTTGCGTGATAGCTTATGTGGTCCTCTGACACAAACATTTGGAGACTCTTGGTCTATGGCATTGTTTCTCAAAGTGGCGGAATCGCTCCCTTGGGAGCGATTTTGATGGGCAAGGGAGCGAAAAAAACAAAGAGGGCGATAGGGGGGAAACAACACAAAGGATCGGAAATACTCAACCACTAATCGATCATTGAATTAGCTTCAGCAGCCTACTATTATGACTTGTTAGTTTCTTGCAAATTTCTATTTACTACGATAATCGTTGGAGGATGTTGCTAAAGCAATTTATCTATTGAATTTTTACTCCGGATCGTCTATGTGCCCAGCTACAGTGTGGATTATTTCAGAGCTGCGGAGCCGTCGTAAAAATGACACAGCTCCGACCTCGGAGCTTTTCTTTTCATGAACATGGCTCCAGCTCCGGAGTTCTTGTTTTTCATGAGTGAAATAGGATGACTTCCAGCAAGAAATTCACTTTTGACTTTTATAAAATATCTGAATACTTCTGATTTCTTAGCTTTTGCACTCATAATTAGCAGTGATGAATCGCAGAGTAAAGCACAATTTAACACGCAAAGCTTAGGAGAAAATAAAATTGGTTACTGTGCTGAAAACATAGATTTTTCTCCGCAGATGAAGACTTCAAGAAAAGTCCACATTTGTTTGCAGTGATTTTTATATCCTCCTCATAGTGTACTGCTATGCAAAACAATGCTAGTTCCCTACCAATTATTTATAACCTTCATGTAATGCTACTGCTTATTGTTGGAAACGTGGTGTTTCCAGGCTTGTCCATGGGAATGTCATTCATATGGGAATCCCATGGGAAACGTCCCATGGAATGGGACAGCACACATTTCCCATGAGACTCAGAAATACAATGAGAGTGTCAGAATGTTACTGAATTGTCATACTTAGACTATACCTTTGAATTTTAAAGTCAATAAACTTTGTCTNTTTTGCATGTCTCTTTGTACATGTAGTCCTATTTAGTAGATACTAAACCTAAACTTTCATAAATTTAATAATTTTAATTGAATTGCATTCCATATTAATATTATAATAATGTAATGGGAATCCCATGGGATGGGACAGGCATAAATTGCTATGGGATGGGGATGGGACAGATAAATATGTCCTATGGACAACGCTGTTAGTTTCAATAAAAGTGAAGCTACTAGGAGTGAATTCTGTCATCACTCTTACTAACAAAATTTCTACTTATTTCTTTGCACCAATTAACAGGACAGATAGCGAACAAGCAGTTTTTTCAGAGCGGCTTACAACTTTAAGGTCTATTTGGAGCTGGCATTCGTCGGCAACATGTTAATGGAGCAATTTATGAACACCTTTATGAAAACAGAATGGTCATCAGTCTTGCTCAAATTGGAAAAACCACGCATCTTGTACGTTAGGACAGATTCTATCTGCGTGTCTGCCGAGCATCAATTTCCCGATGTTAAAATTGTTCACCAAGTAAGGATGCAACCCTTACTTGTTTCAGAGCGAATGTCATTGATCAGTCCAAAGCTGTTCAGAAGGACTGTCGTACAGTACGGCGTCCAGGAGACCACGAAGCAGATCAACACGATCAATATGGTTTTTAGCAACCTGGCCTCTCGTCGCTGCATCTGAGGGATCACCTGCGTCGACCGCATTGACATTTCCAAAGATTTCCTGCATTCAAAATAGCAAGACCATTCGGATTGCAAGCAATCCCGCACCTTTGCAGAAACCATAGCATTTTTATGATATTTGAAACCGCGGTTGTAGATGTGTGACCTGCATTATTGTATTATGCATAGCATCTAGCACAGAATACTATATTGCTCTTCAACAACATGAAACCTTAATGTATTTGAAGTATTGGGTGACGAAGACATTAAATCACCTGCAAGCTTACCTTGTAATATGAACAGCCCTATTCTTTGTTATGCAAACATGATTGCACCCACATAACCGCGCAATTTTTCCAGGGTCAAATTAACTAACTTGAGCGTCACCTTGACTGGTTGTCAGCAAGTTACCTGGCTTGAAAAATCTATATAAAGAAGAATGATTGTTTTTCTCTTTTTTTGTTTAAATACTTTCGATCCTGACAAACGCAGTTTGCCTTTATCACTGAGTTTTTCAAAACTTGAAATTTTTTGTTTGTTATTCAAGAGTTATTTTCTCGGAGCAGGAAAGCATCATGTCAATTCAGTAGGTCAGCTACAATGAATTTTTAAGTTTTCTCGATAAGTTGATTTAGCAATTGATCGATGTAGGTGAAATACTGGTAAGTCTAATATCACACGCACTAAATTTTGCTTTCTTCCGGTAGTTTCTTCTGCTTTACCTGGTTTGCGAAAAATCAGTGGTGGAAGAAAAAATTTTGATTTGATCTTGGCTGATGACGGAACTAGGATTTTTACGTTTCATAATATAAAGAAATGACACAAACGTCACTGGATCATGCTGTCATCAATTTTTAGAGCAACATTTTCTCAAGGTGATGGCTTATTTCAGCGTGCCCAACCTTCTCCTACGGTGGCCACATTGGGGTGCATTAGTTTTTCACGATTGCCGGCAATAACATTTTTAGTTTTCAAAAACGCAATAACCTCGACTTTTTACGGAATGGGGAAGCTCTACTGTTAGATTTGCAATTGACCAACCGAAATCATGGTCGTAGTGCAACTGTTATACATTAAGGGTTGCCAAATATTTTGACTGGTGGTAACATCTAGGAGGAGTCTCTAACACGTGGACCCCCTGCCTAACCCTTGATGAATCCGGCTTGAAATCTACTGGCATAAACCAACTTCTCATTAGCAGGAGATAGCAAAACCGATGTAGGCCTTAGGTTTATGGGGCTGAGGCAAAGCAAGTTGAAGGACACTGGAAACGGTGCAAATTTATCAGCACACTAAATTTTTTTCGTAAGGATTAACCGACTTTGTTCGCCTGAATGGCAAAAAGAGTCGACCACTCATAGTAAAAAGTCTTACAATAAAAACTTCAAAAATTTGCAAAAATGCGTCTAGTGGTTCCGGAATGGAAGCCTATCATAAGGGGGTAAGCAGCTGTTTCATTTGTCTTACCACAAAGCCACGGTTGTGTAAAAGGCGTCAAACCCGTTGGTTTAGAATATAATTTCTTTAATTTATTGAGAAAAAAAAATTATCGCGTCAAACTATCGGTAGAATTCTTCCTTTTAAAGCACGAGAATTGATAAACATGACTCCGTGACATGTTCAAAACATTTTCTGACTGTCAGAAAAATACCTAACCCTATGTTGTGTTGTTAAACGTCACAATGTTAATCTATCGACATTGTGCCGTCACACTCAGCGCACTTGATTTATGCGAATCGCATCATTTCAAACGCATTTGTGAAAACGGTTGTGCGCCATCATTACTATGCCAACAATCACAGACATTTTACTCCTTATGCGCTTAAACAAATTTTAAGCTGTCCTTCGCGTTTTGTTACTGATCACTAGGGAAACCAATTTTTTGACCTAAAAACTTAAAATTTTGACTTTATAATTTACGAATTTTGATTTTATTTTGACCTATAAATTTTCTGCGTTTACAACTGCATGATAATTCAGCCTTAGATGTTGAGATTAACCCAGAAGCATGTTCATGCACTCTATGCTTCGAAATTGTAAAAAATTTGGTGGTTTAACTTTGGGGATGATATACTGATAAGTACATTAATAACTACAGTAGAGTCAAACCTGAGAACATCATAAAGCTGAAACATTATACGCATAATGGATTGAGCATTAACCAGAACAAGTACTGTAAGACCACATTTCTCGCCTACCACGCCTATCCTACATAATATTCAATCGTCCAGTAGTGGGCAAAACAACAATATTATGTCAGAAATCGCAACAAATCCATTCTTGTTATAGAATTGCAATTAAACTTCCAAAAGCATATCAATATCAGTTGTTGTAGTTTCAATAAAGTATCGATAAAGAGAAAAAAACTGTGCTGCAAGAAAATTTTGACTTAACGATAAATTTTGACCTAATGATAAATTTTGTCTTTTTTTTGACCTAATAACTTGGGAGTCCTTCATGGTATGAGCGTGAAATTTGGTTTGTGGACATTTCATAAACTTTAGAAACGGCAGAAAAATTTTGACTTTATTGGCTTTTGGTTGTCCTACTGATCACCATAAAACTCAATACATTGTTCAACAAACATGACAAACAGTGGGACTAGTCGTTTCGGAGAGGAAATCCAGTATTGCACTAGGTAAGGTCATTGCAAGAAATGATCAAATCTTTATCGAAAGATGATTATTGCTGAATGGGATTGTTCAGATTTTTCTAAAACCATCTACATTCAAGATTCTTCTACATTGCTCTCTTGCATTTATTTAAAGTAGAACTGCTTTCCTTACTCCTTTAATGCTCACGACCAGGTTTTTCAAATAAAACTCATCTTGCTGCCAGCTGGACAAGTCTGACCAACCACTTGTTCACTGAAGGATCATGTCTCATAAAACTTTATGCATACATTGCTCTCGGGTGGAGAGGGTTTTTAGAGCTTTTTGGGAGAATGGGTGAGTCGAAAATAATTCGAAGCGACTGTTTACAACAAAAAAATTATAAAATCTAACAAGTATTCTGGAATGCCACATTGCATATGCATTTACCGTTTCACCCGTTGGAAAAGCAACCAGTAGCAGAATATGGAGATTGCCAGAGGAACGAAGTAGGCAAGCAGCACCATAGATACTATGAAGCGTGGAGCACTGATGTCATCCCAAGCACACATGGCTGAAACGACGTTTTGCATAAAAAAGGTATTTTGTAAAATTCGTAGGCCAGTTTTATTTAATAATAAAGTGATAATTCACAATGTTTTCCGCTCAAAAGGTTTGAATTACTCTGGTCAACGACCATATCCAGCAAGAGCATAATAGCGAAGGTATCTGATTTTACCGAATGTTATGGTGTTATATAAAGTGCGTCATAGCTGCATTACCCACATTGTCACAAATGTGTCTGATAAAAGTGAAACTCTGCAAGAAGAGAAATTACCTCAGTTTACGGCAACAGCTGTGTTTTCAACAGATATATCGATGTGACTTTTTTAACGATTTCTTTCAATTCTGAGGGAAAGTGTGAAAACATTATTGCACAGCTTTTTATTCTTTTTCAATAAGCACAACGGAAACTTATCAAGCGATGTTTAACCCATGAAAACAGAAGAAATCAAAAGGTTAAAATTTTAAAAATAATTTGGGTAACCAAGAGTTTTCCTGGAGATTGAACTAAAAATTATCTCTGAGTAAACTTACTTTGTTTAGCTGCAACCAAAAGNNTAAACCAAAATCTTCGGGTTTGAAAAACTTTGTGATTGGGTGCAACCTAGCACTAACTAAAAAACACGGGATTACTGTAGCGTGCATGCANCAAAGTATAAAATCTGCGCCATTTTGATTTTCTGAAAGAAGATAGCGCAAATGCCTACCCATAAAAGAATATTTATGACAATTCTATTCGTTAGAATGGAAAGTTAGAATTGAAAAAGAAATGCATTTTATCGCGAGAAACGTTTGCTCTGCCCGTCATCACAAAGTTGCTGTAGGCTTGAAGCAAAAACCACTGTATGAATCACAATTAATATTAGTTGAAATATATTATTCACACTGCACGGATTTATAGAAGTTGAACTTGAATGGATGCTGCCACATATATATATATATACATTCTGAATGATAAGCACGAAGTAAATCAAGATCTTTATGTTCTTTTTTAAAAACTCAAAAATGATTGTATACACAAGTAAAACTAACCAGCTCCTTTGTCGTATACTAGAAGAATATGTCCGTTGTATGGTAAGGGGACCAGAAGAGGTGACACCAAAATACCTGCCCAGATCCAAACAAAAATCACCAATAGGAAGGTGATAAATGGACTTTTCAGCAAGTTGACTTTGTGCTTTGCTGAAGTGGTCAGCCACAACCTGTATTAGAAAAATATTTTTACAGTGTAACATTAAACCCAATTTGGAGTTAAGTTTTACTTTTTCATACGATTTTCTTTGGTTACCGGTAGCTGTTTCTTTTAGAGTTGAAATTTGTGTGAACAATTCCACAAGCGTACAATATGGATGCTAAAATGGATGGCTGAAAATCCTGCATAAGTTTATTTAACTGCAAAAAATGTTTATTTTTCAAAATGTTATAACATCGAAAGAAACATTGGTTGTCGCATCAATGGAGAACGCTGAGAATTCTTATTTTCAACATGATTACAAGCTGTTTGTTAAAGATGAACTCTTGCATTAATTCTTTTTCCAAAAGGTTGATTTGCAAAACAGGTGAAAAAATGACAAAAACACATGTCAATAATTCGAAATCGGCATTTTTTGCAAAGATTTCAGTTGTGATGGAAGTGGCTGAGAAACAAGTGTAGCCAACGGTTTTTACAATAACCGTGATATTGTTGACAATTGCAAAGAGCCCATAAGGGAAAATTACCTTTTCGAATTGTTGTTTCACACAGGGTTTGCACATAAAAATGTGCTTGTATTCAGCATTTTTACAAGGTGATTCAAATGCACTTATATTTCAAGTTTTCCTGCAAACCCTGGAAGAGTATGTGCTACTCGAACTGTGATTTCATTTTTTTAACAACTGCTTTGCAAAGTTATACCAAGGTTTTTGTTTGCAATGATATGTTCTTCAAGATACGCAACTTTAATAGCTTTTAAGGAAGTTTTGGAATCCAAAAGAAATAACTCGACATTTTAGTTGAAATTGCAATAAAATACTCTGTTAGAAAGTTTATTTTCAACAGAAAAGACATTAGTAAATAACCATGTAGACTATATACTTCTTTATTTTTAGTACAAAGCGGTGCACTGCATTATTAGTAGCTAAGCAATCTGACATACCTTTGTACACTGATAAACATAAGATTACAAATTGATGCATTACAGCTTAACGGTAAAAGAAAACCAATGAAATGGCATCCTTCAATGGTCAGGTAGTTTTCATTGCCGTTGAGAAGGTTTAAACCAGTGAGTGGCAACAATAATGCAGTGACAATTAAGTCAGCAACTGCC
>JGI24159J19872_10007537_pt1 | contig 14254 bp, 11 predicted proteins | sample Ectturendosymbi4_FD_19872 | JGI IMG/M metagenome (IMG submission 19872) | reverse complement strand
GTTCGAATCCTAACTGCAGAGGTAACAGACGTGATAAAGTGACACTGAGGACCACCTGCATCTAAAACGTNAAATTCAAGATTATCAAAATAAGGACAGGTTGTCAAAAGGTAGTTTACTTTTACTACAGCGAAAACCTAAACTGGGCCGCACAAAACCTTCGCCTGGGCCGCGGGTTGGACATAGCTGCTCTACACAGTCGCACGAGACGGAGGTTCAGTCACTTCACCCATGGGGAGTGAAAATTATGCAATGTACGCAAACCAGGACAAGGTCGGTCAACTTTTAGGGCTAAAAAGTGATTTCGGGGTAATAACGATTGATATTTTCAGGGGAAAAAATTATGGCAATGATCAGTGGAAAGATGAGATGTGACCTTTTCGGGAGTGCATCTGAGTTTTATGTAACCAACTTTCTGGTACTGAAAATGGCAGTCACCTTTTTTCGTTCTTCACTTTTTCAGTTGAAAAGAGATCTTATTTCGGCAAATTTCAGACGATTAACGAACTCCTCCAATTTGCCCAGAAAAAAACAATCGAACTAGTAAGCGCCAAACACCTGGACTAGGGAATCTTTTCAAGGAAAACAGTTTTCGTCCCAACCCGTGTTGCAACCTCTCCGGTGGTGTTGCGTTGATTGTATGATTCACCACGAACGGGATGCGCGCGAAGAACAAAAATATATCTGTGGCGCGAACAAGCAATAACAGAGTGATCTCATTGGGTCATCTCTATTGTTGCTTGCTGCCACGGTGCGAAGCTTTGCGCACATGCCGCTCGGGATTTCCGATCGCAACACCCCCTTAATTATCTTCACTGGGGCGCCTGTATCGAACAATCAACTGCATCACGAATGGATTTTTGATCTATTGGCACTTTGCACAGCGGACCATTGTAATGGTTCCGTCGAACCTGGGTTTAGCGCAACATTGTATCAAGCAAGATGGACTGATGTAGCAGTCGGGATGTTGCGTCCTGGAACTGGAACTTAGCCATGCAACGAATGCAATCTACGGTACGGACAGGAGTGAGACGATTTGAAAGACTGGTTATACCCGAGTCAATATCAAATCGTACTTTTAATTAACCCATGACTGCTTCTCCTGGACGATTTGGCTTACTACCACCAAAACTTCTAAACAACAAAAAGGTGTCCACTACTTGTATGAAAGGAGCCACTTTTCTGCAATACTTTCCGCCAGTCCAGAGCGCATGGCGCGTGTTGCCTCAGTACAAACAAATTTTTTGGCATTGATAGCATTTTTTTTTCAAAAAAAGAAAATCTTGAAACATCCGCTCACATTGAATTCCCAAAACTGTTGAAGAATCTCGTAATAATAGAACTTGACAAGTACCTGAATGTTCACTTGGAAATCAGAAGGTCCGATGATTGAGCCGTAAAGACCGAAGCCGACAATATAGATCTTCCTGTTGACGCTGAAGCGAACGCGGTCGCTGGTACCTGAGTAACCCCATCTGCCAGAAAACAACTTCGATTTGACCATGATAAATATCAAATGGTGTCATGTCGATATACAGTTGCGACTTACCGGGATAAAATAGTAAGAAAAAACACTAAGACCTCTCAAGCATATTTCGCACGTAGAGAATTAGGTTCATCGCGTGAGATTTTCAATTTGAAAAAAACGATTCAAGCACAGTGGCCAGAAATGTACGAGAAACTCAACATCTTTGCATCGAAAAACGCAGCTACTTTCAAGTTTGACGAACTGTTTACGATTAATCTGTTGGGGATATTCTCCGGTACCTGCCGTAGCATCTTCGACAATCAGAATGTAAAAAAATAAGGTAGATTTTCTAGCCACGAAACAAGTAACATTAGCGAATATTGCTGTGGAGTCCGAATCACATGCTACGCTGGTTTGCATTTAGCGGCTGCAATAAAGGACCTGGTAAGCAACCGAAACGTCACATTTTGGAACGAAGTACAAGTTGCCACATTCTGTCCTTAGCAGTACTGGCCTAGAGCATCAGCCACGGTAAACGCGGCACGAACCTAGTATTAAGCTAATATAAATTTCAAGCTTGACAACTCCAGTTCCAAGAATTTTTTCGGCGACCTCGCACAAAGCGCACGTGCGCTCACCTTTCGGCGACGTCGCGGAACCTGACAACGCTCTGTTCTTTGCCGGTGATGCTGCATCGAGGTCGATCGGAGAAGCGCACCTGGACAGAGTTCAACAGACTATGAGCAAGCACGGCAGCAATGCGGGCGCAGCAGGTGATGGTTCATATTTTATGCACTGGTAATTATATGCGCGTCGAGGGTTGCACAAATCAATTTTCATAAAATCACCGAAGCGCCGTCATTATTTCGCCGTTATAACTTAAGAACATTTTAATGCCTATATTCTTGTTTTGAAAACATGATAACGCAACGGCTAATACAAAGAAAATTACGTCGCATTTGTGTTTCGCACGATAAAACGTAGATAGGCTACGCTAAAGTATCGACACTTAACCGAGTAACACGGTTTGGGAACATTGCATGATACCACTTAGGTCATGCAAACAGCGATTCAAATCTTAACATGACCTTAACTTTAAGCCAGCAGTGGTCAACTACGGTCAACTAATGAATGCCATGCGGTCTCTGAGATCAAGTCATCGTCTCACTTTATTTGGAGCACAGAGAACGAACACGTCACACTTGGAGTCTTTGGCCTACTGTAAACTTCGTTTGGCCTCTCACAACTCCTAGCGATCGAAGTTAAAACGCATTGTATGCACGTCATTTCACCAATTACGTATTTATTTCCATGTACATTTCGACAACCAACATGTTAGTTTTCATTTGACTAGCTTTCATTATCTGGCAAAATCTACTTCAAACCTTTTTGAAAGCTAATTCTCAAGTACGAATGCTGTGTTTTTAAAAAGCTATTGATTGAAAGTCTTTCTTCACTACACATTGAAGTTGAAGCTTTATGTTTGATACACATATTTTCGAAATCTTAACCCAAGACTGAGACGTCGTACAAACTGCGAAACCTAGACTTTGTCAAAAAAGCATAAGAGACTGAGACCTGAAAATTTGTTGGTTAGAAACTTGTACCTGCCTCCATACTTAGTGCTTCAATAAGAAGCTTGAGTGATTTTTGCGGTGTCACGCCAAAAGTGTTCAAGGCTTTATCTTTATACCAGGCCAGGTTTTCGTTCGCTTCTTTCGCAATTCCCGGGCATGACCAAAATAAGTCGTCAGCACTATCGATCTCCACAATGATTGAATTTCATCTAATTTTGCCATCTTTTCGTGTATTTAGCCAAAGGATCAACATGACACTGAGGAAGATGAGCTGCTTCAGCTTTACATTTACAATCGCTTTTCCAAGCAAAGATTAAAGCGGTGTTTGTAACAAAACGTAATGCCTCAATCAAAACCGCAAGTCTCAAGACAAGGAGTTTAAGGCCGAGCACTGCGCCCTTCGAAACGGAAGCCTGGACACTTCAAAATGGGCATTGAAGGGAGTTTCGGGACTCCATCACTGACTTGATCTGTCATGAGTAGTTGGTGTTGTAGGCAGGGGCGTAGCGAGGGGGAAAGAGGAGCACAACGCCCCGGGCGCCGAAAACTCCCAACAATACCGCAAGTACTTTCTTCAGTACGATAAATTTACTCCTAAAATACCTCAGGTTTGAACATGGGGGCGGCAAACTTGTTTCTTGCCCCGGGCGCCATCTAACTTTGGTACGCCTCTGGTCGTAGGGCTACAGAATGACACATTAAAGCACGCTAACTTTTGAACAAAATTGCCTATTTTAATACCAACTATTTTATTTCATATGCTATGCAGCCACTTAAAATTATGGATTTCTGAACGTGGCCTTTGCTCTTGAAAAGTTTGCCTAACTCCTAGGCCTTAGGCGACTGCTAAAATTCGGTGGCGGAAGAAGAACTAAATATCTGTGTTTTCATTTCACTAGTACAATAACTTCTTGGCTTATGCAAATACTTTGAAAACCAAAGTTCACCAAAAACAAAACTCGACCGGATCGAGGCAAATCGCGCTGTTGGAGACCAATCTTACAAGCTAATGTTTGAAGGCAAAAGCAGAAAACGCACGTTCTCACCCTGGGCTTGGGGTTGAGGGTGTAATACAGGAACAATTCGATGACCTCTCGGTCACTGATCATGCCGGATTGCGCCGGGCCTTGGGCAAATTCTTCCACGGGCATCAGCGGAAAGCGAATCAAGTATACGGCGTCGCCAAGGACCTTGCGCTTGTTTTCTTTCGTAACGTCGAGTTCTTGACGAATGCATTCGGCATCCGCCCATCTGCGTTTCAAAATTAAGCAATACAAACTAGAAACTTGACTGGTTGACAAGAACGCAGCTTCCACGCAAATTTCCTTTCGTTGTTGCGCAATAGTCGAGTTTGCCCATACCTTTCCACCGCAGAAAAAATAGCACTTTCCGTTAGGCCGAGAGTATCTCTTTCCAGGACAGTAACGAGAGTGTTGTAATCGATGTCAGTAAAACCTGAAGCAGAGGGAAAATCACGATTAATGATTTACTGAAATACAGCGGCATCGTACGCACGCACAAAATGGATAAATTTAATCCAATAACCAGAAAAAAGCAGACGGCCCCATACACGCTGGTCCTAAATATACGTACGAAACTTAATATCAACCAAAAATAAGCTCGCGATTCTTCTGTACACCGGTGTGAGATTTTTAAGAATTCACCATGAAAAGCTTTGTTTTTTTTCAATTCAACAAACTCTTCTCCACTTCCTAACAGGCCCGTAGCCAGATTTTACGGTTTGGGTAGAAACATACATTTCCACGGTGGCAAGATTTTTGCTTTCATTATATGTTTAAAATAGATTTTTCTGGGCGCAACAAATTTGGGGAGCACTGACCCCGAATGTTCCCCCGTGGCTACGAGCCTGCTTCCTAAGATGTTCGAGACTGCATCACTTTATTCTCACTGAAAGTGGACTCTGATACAATTTCTTAACTGTTGCAGAATGCAGTCGTATTTTAGCAACTGCAATACAATTTTCGAGACTTAGATAAAATTCTCAAAACCCTAACAATTCCTTTCCGCTGGTAATTGCAGCAATTTTTAATTCCTCACACTTACAAACANATTACAAATCTACAGAGATATTACATTTGACTTAAACTGTATTGAAACTAATTTTGAATGCTTGCTTTCCAAGGCTACGCTTAGTATGCCGAAACTAGGTGAACAAGGGGTGTNAATGCAAATAATCCCACTAACTAGAAATCAAACACACACAAGCATAACGTTGTACCTCCACGCTTAAGTTTAAACCAAGTGGGCACAACGTGCGACACGCAGTGGTGACAAAAATCAATGACTTGCCATCTGCGGAAAGAGCTTCTCTTGTGTTTTCATCGATACAGTCGAGACAAAGTGTGGCCAGCTGCGGTTCGTCGAACAATCTGGCTTGAGTGAGAAGCATGAACGCGTTGTCAGGTCCCAAATTTTTCTTCAAGAACTCAACGCAGTGANCTTCCAGAGCAGGAACAGCGTATTTTTTGGCAGTGTAACTGTAACNAAAACATTGCTAAAGAATTGNTTTGCGCCTTAAACAGGTGGAAGTCATGTTAAGATATGCATCAACAGCACTTCCTGCACAACAGTTGACTGCGCTGATAATGCATCTAAAAAGCGATGTAAATCTAATTCCCACCTTTGTTCTTTGGTTTTACACGAGAGCAAAACTGAAGTCGGACTAATTCGACCTTTCTATTGAGTTGCTTGAAACTATTTCGCTGACGAAGGAAACTTCAAGCAAGGAAAGCCATTATCACATCAGTGCATACTGAACATGCATGGTGTCAAATTAAACACTATAGCGAGAATGGTCAATATCAATATCACAGCTGAAGATGGAAAGCAACCGTGACCAACATCTATACTCCAGACCTGCAAACAGTGGCAGAACATGGCATTGTGGCAGTATATCGTGCATGGCAGCGTTTCAGTGCCACATACAGATAAAAGAAATCAGGTGACGATGGTAAAAACTTGGCAGCGTTTTGCAGTGGATTTGATGAGTAATCATAGAGTCATAGATCAACAAGGTTATGTCTTTATTTTATAAAATGTAAAGCATCGGGTTTTACCCATACGAAAACTAATTTTTTTGGCACCAAAACTTCAAGCCTGGTTCTGATAACATCTTCTCAAAGGAATAGCGAAAACTTACGCAGTATTGGGCAGAGTTAGTGAAATCATAATTACGGTGACATTTTAAAAAAGTTTAGGAAATCTTGAACACAAGCCACAAAGAATCTAAACTTGCCTAAGTCACATTTCCTTTTCTGTTGATAAGAATTTACGAGAATCTTAGTACAAAACACGTATTGAAGTGGAAAAAGCGGTTGTTCTCTACCAACGTACACCAGGCAGTTTTACTCACTTGGTACGACGCGCCCATTTGAATAAGATAACAAAAACCTTTGCACTTTCTTTAACCAAAGGGCACAAGATGCTATACTATGTGACTGATGGTGCATAACGTCGTTTCAGACAAAGTCATTTTCACCGATGGGAAATGCTCTCCCTCTCTCTCTTCGATGGACGTCGAAACGACGAGTCCGATCCATCATCTTATCTTTGGAGGTGGGATTGTTCGTGGCTGTACAGTCCTATGCGTGATAGACACGCACGGCCACATGTGGGACACAGATAAGCGGAGTTGACGGGACGACGCTATCTTCAATTTTATCCTGCGTTGCTTGCATGAAGAGGATACCAGTGGTACAAATGTCTCGCCAGTCCTTGCGATCCGCTACTAATGTTTCCAGTTGGTCAGGAGGAATAGCATTTTTCTTAAGTGTTGCCTTCAGGCAATCCTTAAAACGTTTGAACTGTCCGCCAGTCGATTTTTGGCCTCCTTTTAATTCGCCATACAGCACACGGCGCGGCAGTCGGTTTTCCGGCATTCGAATGACATCCCCTGTCCATCTGAGCTGGCGCTCAGCAATAATGGCCTCCATCGAAAGGTAGTGGGCACGGTGACGGATCTCTACGTGGGGGCTTTGTCCCAACAGTGAAGTCTAAGCATTCGTTGAAGGCAAGAAATGTGGAGCCATAAAGTAGCTTTGAGACACAGACAGCCTTGTAGACGGCCATCTTGGTCTTGAGGTTCAGGTTTCGGTTAAAAAAAACTCGTCGTGAGAGTCGTCCAAAAGCAGATGAAGCAAGGCGTACGCGACGCTGGATGTCAGGTGATAGATCAATCTTGTTGTTTAGGACAGTGCCCAAGTATACAAACTCATCCACATTGGCAATGTCTTTGATGTTGAAGACAGGTGGAGCAAGATTTGACGAAGTGCACTGCTGTAGTATTTCTGTCTTATTAGACCAGCACGACTGTTTGCATCAACCATGCCATCAAGGAGTTGCTGAAGGCCATCAGCAGTGACTTACTAATGCCGTATCAACAGCATACTGAAGCTCACAAGAATGGGTAACAGATGTTTTGGTTTGGGCATTGAGACGACGTTGGTTGAACAGGTTTCCATCAAGGCGATACTTGACGGAGATCCCATTGTCTTGGAGGAAAGAGTTACGAACACATAGTGCGACGGCAGTCATGAAGATGTTGAAGATGACAGGTGCCAGCACGCAGCCCTGTTTGACACCAATCTACACTGGAAAAAAACTCAGAGCTTGCGCCACCATAAATTACCTGCGCGGACATATCATCGTGAAAATCCCGTAGGATTGCCAGGATGATAGGTGGACAACCGAATTTAGATAGAGTTTTCCACAGGATAGCTCGATCTATGGTGCCAAACCATACTCTCTCTATGGACTGCTACCTTATCGTGGTGAGAGAGTTTCCGTGCCTCAGTGACCTCGAGAGCTGTACTGGCGGGAGCAACCCGCTCCCAGAAGGGACACCCATGCCAGGTTGGTCAAAAGGTAGAGGCCAGACAAAAAGTAGTCCCCCTGTAATCTCGAGGTGGAGGGAACCCATTAGCCTTAGTGTGACAACCCTCTAGGTGATGACAATGCCAAAATAAAATCCATGTAGCATCAACGTCTTGGCACTTCCCAATTGCCTGGGTCTGTGGCATGGTGCTGCAACATCAAGTATAGCCGATCGTCTTGAATCTTTCTTGCCATCGGATTTCTTTTCTTGGTGCCAAGATAGTGGATGGGAAATGCACAGCAACAAAGTGCAGACACAAATTCGTTTAATGTGATGCAACTTGCTCATGCCTCAGCCGCACATAGTTTGCCTTCATGGAAGTGTGTGTGGTGCAATACGAAACACCAAGACTACCAGACTTATAAAATTATGGCACAACTTAACTTAGAGTCATACTCCTAAACTACCAGCACCGAAGTGGACGCAGTGACCACTAGAATAGGGGTAGTCCATTGTAAAAGCCATGGAAAAGCAACACAACAAGTGAAAACAACTTTTTTACAGATATTAATTTACAGTAATTTTGAAAAAACGAAACTTAGGGATTTTAGAAGCAGAAAACTTACAGCGTTGTCATAACTGTTTCTGGACCAATGTGCACTTCATCTGTGTACAGAAAACGAAGCAAAGCCAAAAATGCAGCAGGCTCTACATCAGGCACTTCAACTTCATTGGATTGGGTGGCAAGAATGCTGTTGAACATTGCATCAAACACTGCACTGCCAACTGAAAGAATGAACTGCAAGAGAAACATGAAATGTCAGATTGGCGTTTCTTAATTTTATTTCATAATAGTCTGTGTGGATTTTAACCAACAAACAAGAATCATTCATCTTCAAACCTACAGTTTCTCTTTTACTAGATCAATGTGCTATTATTTTTGAAAACGAGAAGGTTGAAGTTTTTCCCAACAACTTCTACATTGGTTCAGCATAGTACGAATGAAATTATACACTTGGGTGCAGTCAACACATTTCGCTTAGTTCACTAATCCCACAAAAATTCCAGCAAAACAGTGAAGAGCCTGGCCAACTGTCTTTGAGAGGACACTGAAAGCTAAAGTTTAGCTAACCCGGTGAGCAGGGATACGCTGGGACGACACACCACGACCAACGACAAAGCGAACATCAGACTGCAGCTCATTGTTGAAAAGATATTGAAAACGATCTTTGATTGTTGTTTTTGTTGCTTGCCAATTGTACACAGGTAAAGGACGGGCCACAGGCCGCACAGGCACACCAATGCCAACTGGTGCTAGAACACGATCAGCAACTGGGCCTCCACGATCACCACCACCTCTTGCTTGTGAATGCTGAGGACTGGAATCTGTTAATATAGGAATAAAATTGCAACATTCCAAATTACCAACTTCAAAATTAAATGTATCTTTTTATTCTTGCCAGCAAGTTACATTATGCTATCATTTTCCTGAATAGTCTAAATTGAGCAGAATAATTTTGCAAAGCACAGTGAAATACCTAACAGGGGACCTAACTAGCAAACCACCTGGTTATATCAAGTATCGTGGGAAGATGCAAATATTATGATATTGTGTTTCTGTTCTGTGCATTTGCTTGTTTATCGTATCTTGTTTATTTTTGTGAGTTTTTTGTATGTGTCTGTTTTCCCAATAGACTGAATAGAATAAAATATAAAATTTAACTACCTTGAACAAAAGGCATCAGAGATCAATACTGATATTCAAGTAACTTCATGAAGTCAGAAATGTTTGATTTACAGTTGAATGATATGTTGTTTCTCTCACAAACTTCAGAAAAATGTCATTCTGCATATCATCTTTGTAATAAAACCTTGCTTACATCAAAAAAACACACTTGCCTAAAATTTAATGACTGTTTCTACAATATTTCCACAAATTAATAACATTCTGATCTATTCCTTTCATGAGAATTCTTATTGATAAATTTGTCATCAGTGATGTATGAGCTGCGGTGCAAGCACACACCCAAAAGTTTTGAGTTGTTGAAAGTCTGGGAAAAATCCCTGCAAATTTGGGCAGATGCTTTGACACTGCTGTTCTGTTTGTGATCAATGAGACTGACTGACTAAAAATGTGATAGTGTCTATTTTGCCACCTGCAGCAAAAGCTCTGCTGGGACTATTTTGCCATTCGAACTGTATTCAGCTTTGTCCACATATAAAGCTGACTTCGTGATGCCATCAACATGGTGAACTTAGTTGAGTGCAGACATGGGGTGATAACAGCACAAATGTAATCGATTACTTGTCACTTGCTCAATTACGATTACAAATAAACAAAATCACAATGTAATCGATTACGATTACATTGAATAGTAATCACAATTACAATCATGATTACATTTGTCTTGAAACATCTTCAGAATGAAAACAAACCTCACTTGCATGGTTTGATGCAAGTACAGTATACTTTCAGACAGCATACGATATTAATGAATGTAATAAATGAAATTACTAATCTGTAAAGATCAAGCACCGGAAAAAATTTACAATTGTTTAACGAGATGTTTGTGCTGTAAAAAAACAGTGGCGTGATTAGAGGTTTGAGCTAGAAGGGAAACTTAGCTGAAAGAGGCCAACTGTCCTCTGTAGGTGACCTACAAGTTAACACTCAGAAAAAAAACTTGAGAAATGATGGTGAATTCGGGTGTGGATGGCTATACTAAAACCCCAAATTAATAGAAAATTTCCGCAAAACACAAAAGGACAACCTGCTGAAAGCCAAAAGAAATACAAAAACTGAAATATAAGCGAAGTGGGGGCCTGGTTTTTACATTTAACTGGCCTGGGGAGTCAAATCGACCCTCATCCCTCTCGTCAGTTACTCCACCGCAACAAACACTTTAAATATTAATTGAACAAAAATGATAAATGTTTAAAATCTTTGTTACAGTTGATAAACATCAAGGCTTCAAATCTTTGACAGTCGAATGACATCTATCAGGCTTGAATATTCGTCCAACAACCCTGAAAATGCGTTTGTTAATAATTTCAAAATTGCTGACTATTTCTTCGAAGTACGAGTTACAATCGTCTACAAGCCAGCATAGCATTGTGTAGCTTTCAATTTGAAATGAAATGAACAGTGACGCCAATATAGCTGCTCATCCGTCTACTGGAACACCAAACGTCAATGGTCAACAAAACCTCACGGGTTTCATTGAGTTTTTTTTAGCAGTATCTGGTGGATCACAGATGACATGCTAGTTATCAGTGTTGTGGAAAAATACTTTCGACTTGGATTAAAGTACCTTATTCCTCTGAAAAAAATTAATTTACTGTATATAAATTACTGCAATAATAATATACATAGCCTACTCCAGCACTTACATTAATAAGTTCACTCTAAATATACATAAATAAAACCAACACCTTTCCTCGCAATGTCCAGCGATTCTGTTGCCAAAGTGTCAACTCATTTTTAAACCATACATTTTAGGCAGCACGTAATTACATTATGAATGATGAAGCTCTTTTGGTTTTCCATGATTTATGCACAATCTTTAAACTACTTCTAAATAGCTTGATGTAGAGAGCAGCATTTGCAGTACAAATAGTAGCACATCCAGTAACACTTCAACATCCTACTTCTATTAGGAATTCCTGCTACAGCACCAACAGGGGGCCGGGCACCAGCTTCTTCATCTGCGACATAATCAACATTTTGATTTCCTCCCACAATAGGAAAAGCAATGCCAGCAGGAATATCAACTACACGATTTTGTGGCATTTCCATAGCTTCATCACCACCATTTCCATTGTTGAAGTTTTCTGTCATACTAGTGTTTTACATCTAACCAACCTATACACACAACACCATCACACAGTCAATTATACAATTTAAATTTTTAAAAAATCAATTTTCTATTAAATTCACATCAGCAATTTTTAACTTGTGTGAGCAAAACATGAACTTATGAACTTCATATACACACATCAAAAATATAACTAATCAGTATACCCAATATGCATACACATACAAAACTACATATTAATGAATGATCCCAGTAATGAGTCCACTGTTATCACATATAAGCTCAAGTCAAATAAAGTACGATTGACTCATTACCATGGTTACAGTACAGGAAAGCAATATGGAATGTGTTCAATATGCATTATCTGTAACTTACAGATAATGCATATTGAAAACATTCCATATTGCTTTCCTGTTTATGTAATTCAGAAGCCAGCAAAAGCACAGCGAATATTTTAAATTAACATTTGCACACTGTTCACAGAGGATATACTTTACACACTGCATTACATAAACCAAAATAGCCATGAAACAAGCACAGTTTGTGCAAAGTAAGCAGGCTACACACAGTGATGGGATTTGACTGATTCACACCAGGTTCACAAGAATCTGTTCTTGGAATTTATTTAATCCCAAGAACCAGTTGTTGGCATGGTTTGCCTCTGGAGACTGTGATGAGAGAACCTGTTCTTAGTGAGTCCTGGAGTGAGAGAACCTGTTCTTAAAAAATTTGAATTCCACCACTGGCTGCATGTAACTGCATGTAATTCAAATTTCATAGAGCTTGACATTTAATTTGATAGGTTAACCAGGCAGACAATTGTGAGTGTATACATATTTTATGACAACACAATTGAGGATGGGTAGTCCTGTAGAATTGTTTCATCTAGAGCAGCTATATCCCAATATCCCATGGCCCGCATGCCACACACAGTCCAGTCAAAGGTTTTGTTTGCCCATTTTAGGTTATTGCTACAGTATAAGTATAAAGTGACAACCTGTTCTTAATTTGATAATCTCAAATTTGACAGTTTTGATGCAGTGGTCCTCAGGGCCACTTTATCATGCTTGTACTATGTACTGGGAAATTTTCACATGTCCACTGACACACTGGTGCAAAATATATTTCTAGTTTTTTAATTCCTACCCTTGTTGTTCCATTGGCACTAAACTTGCCTATGATATCACAATTATGAAGTGGTTAAAGATGCCAAACAGTCGTTCGTTACCATTGCAGTTAGTATTCAAATGCTTTCAGTACAGTACCTTCAACTAAATTTTAGTTGGTTAACATCAAAGTAAGTCATTGAATGTGCAGCCCTCATTAACACCTTCGCTGACATGTGAATTTACCTTTAACACTTTGGCATCCGGCTGCTTTTGGGGATTTAAAAAAAAACACCGAAACACATGTGGCTCTGCGTGGAAATTTTTCCCATTCGGTAAGTGCTGCGGACCTGGTCAAAGCATCAAAAGACGCGGCAAGTCTTCTAGTCTGCACTCGAAAAAAAAATTTTTGCTTGGGGATGCGGACTTTTTGTGAGTGACGTCATAAATGAAGGACTTTTAGGCCACCTTGGCCCACTTTACCTGGTCCTGGGCACCAACCGTTAGATCAGTGCTTCTCAACCCCAGGGTCGCGACCCAAAAGTGGGTCACCGTTTGATTTGGTTGCCGATTACAGTAGTTTACATCTGTAAAAATCTAATCCTTTTTATTGTGACTTGATGTTGGTTATTGCTTATGGCATACCTTTCTGATATATTTTCTCAGCNGAATATTATGATTAAATCTTTGCAAGGGCCAAATATAATGCTGGTCNACGTATCTGAAAAACTGCTTGCTTTTAGGGAAAAGTTCAGGTTGTGGAAGAGAATGATAGAGTCTCAGAAAACAGCATCATTTCCTGTTTTTAATGAGTTTCTGGAAGACATAGAGGTGTGTTTTGATTATGTCCAGCTCATTATCAATAAGCATTTGGCTTCATTGTTACAAGAATTTGATTAACCCCAAAAAGGCAAAAGAATTGGAATGGGTGCGCAATCCATCTGCTTTTGATGTTGATACATTGTTGGAAAGCTGCCAAACTATTTCTGGATTTCAAGAGGAATTTATTGACATTCAGTGCGACAGTTTATAACCTTGGTCAATTTTGGATAAAAATCAAGAATGAAACGATTATTGTTGGAATGCACGCAGTAAAAGCTTTACTGCTATTTGTTACTAACTGCTTGTGTGAGTGTGGGTTTTCTGTGCTTCACAGATCAAAACAAAGACGAGGAACTGTCTTGAGCCTGAGGACGATATGAGATTGGCTCTGAGCAATATTGTTCCAATTTTTGACAAAGTTGTGGAAACGATACAAAATCAGGGCTTACATTGATTAAATTCGAACTGTTGTTATGACTATGTTTAGGTCTTTGTTAAACTGTCTTGTGTTTAGTTCATTTGTTATGCTTGCAATAAAATGTGTGAAAAAGACTGGGTCGCCAAAGCTTTGCTATCTATTTACCCTTAATATTTGGATAGTTACAGAAAAAGGTTGAGAAGCACTACGTTAG
>JGI24159J19872_10007536_pt1 | contig 14255 bp, 11 predicted proteins | sample Ectturendosymbi4_FD_19872 | JGI IMG/M metagenome (IMG submission 19872) | reverse complement strand
TTTTTCGAGTGCAATCTACTAGACTGGCTGATCCGTTTGAGCCGTTGAACAGCTCTCTAGCGCAATCGGCGGAGGAGCTAGGGCGTTGGTAAGGCAATCGAAAACTGCTGGTTTTTTTTGTGAAAATCGCCAAAACCACCCAGACGCCAAGGTGTTAACCTCAGCCATTAATGACATCCTAAAGTCCAGTGTTTCTCAACATTTTTGAGACACAGACTATTTTTGGACCAGTATAAATCTTTGTGGACTTGCGATGGACTGTGAAAATGATACAAACACTAGTTTTAGCGAATTTGGTTCATCGCCCACATTCACAAATTTCAATGAGAACCTTGTCTGAGTTTGTTTCACAAGCTTGTTGAAATAGGGGCGTGTGGTCATCACCGCACACCTGATGTCATCCTCTGGTTGAAGTTGGTATTGGTGCTTGGTTTAAAAAATACTTATGCTGTTGAAAAACAGCTTCACAACAATATGTAGTGGGAAGAAGAAGGTTTTGTTGCCTGCAGACACAGATGAGAGGATTTGGTTCCATTGTGTGGATATCCACTCAAAATTGAGTCAGACTCCACAGCTTTCAACTTTGTAGCTCAGCTTGCTGTTCAGTAATGCAATTGCAATGCACTTCACAATGAACCTGCAGCTCTGGCACCTCAAAAGCGTTTAGCACCCAGTTACAATGTTTTGATATTATTGTGAGAACAGATATATCTATCCATTTCGGAGAGATGTAGTAATGTGCTCAAGAAAGATTTGACCAATGCAGCACAAATCGATTTCTACCTCTTCTGCAAATGCTTTTAATGCCGAAAACGCAGACGTTCTTCCATTACAATTCAATGGAATCGCAACTGTAGTTTATATTTAAACGCAATGATGTATTGGACACATCTAAAAGTATTTTGCCTTTTCCATGCATGGAGCTGTTCAGCTGATTCAAACATATAAAAAATCACTTAAGAATAGCTATTTGGCAATCCACTTGCTTGTAGATGAATCATTTAGCAAAGTTATGATTCTGTTCTTTCAATAGTGCACTGTTGTCATTGCATGGACCACTCTCCCCAGCATTTTTCGTCATGAGGCAACAGATGTTCAAATGAAACCAGTGGCAGATCCAGACCAGGCGTCTGGGGGGGCAGTCAAATAAGGAAACACCAAAAATCTTAACTTGTTTAACACTTTCGCGTCTAGCCTGTTTCGAGGATTTCATGTCACAAAAAACAGATCGCACGTGGGTTTGAGCGAGCGTAACTCTGGGGCTGAAAGCGGTAGAGAGCTATTCAAAGGCTCAAAAGACTCGGCAAGTCTTCTAGTCTGCACTTGAAAAAATTTTTTTGGTTAGATTATGCCTCATTTTCCCACATCCACCATACTGAAGGAGGCTACCTGAAACGCAAAGAAATGCAACAAGTTACTCGTGTTCTGCGCAGAGAATTCTGTTGTCAGTTTTCTGATTTTGAATAACTTGACATATTGGTTCATTTGGTGACTTTTCCCCTATGAAAAGACACTGAAACAGCACTACAGGAGTTGCAATTTGAAATGCTTGATCTTCACACTGGTCCTGTCTTAAAAGAGATGTCAATTTTATGAAGCAAAATGATTTTATGCTTCACTACATGGAATAGTAGAAGTGAAGTTTTACTTGCAGAATTCTAAATCTCTTTTACAAAATGGCTTGTCCTTTAAATCTTTACTTGAAAACCAAATTGCTATAGGATGCAATTTATTATTGCTTTCACTTCAAAAGAGCATTTCAGTATATTTTGAACAAAATCACAGCTACAAAAATTAGTTGTGGTTTTAGTGGCAATTCTAGCCAGATTTTTTTCTAGTTCTGGCCAGAAATGAAAGTCTTGATTTTGGTACATCCCTGTGGCAATACATGTGTTATTCTACTGATGACCAATTATTTTTGCGAAAGTGTAGTGCCAATGCAGTATGTTGCATATGAGCTGTTTCTTGAGTCTGTATTATGGTTGGGTACTAATGCATGCTGTTTTTTTCGGTCATAGACCAAAATGTTTTTGAAATGACTGAAAAAATTAAGTCATTTTGGTCAGAATGTTTGAAAGTACAGTTGATGAACATTTTTACTTGAAGGAACCCTTAAGAATCTGTAAGTCTGCTGTAGGACCTGGTGTAAACTTTTTGTGTCCAAGATTAAAAGTAACTGCAGTTTTAATGCCCATTGCCCAGGATAGGATTTTTCAAAATAAATAAAACACTTACAGAAAAGTAATCTGTCTAAAAATGTTTAATCCAATGCAGATTGGAAACTTTATATATACCTTCTGTATTTCTAAAATCTGTCAGAAAATTGTGCTTTCTCATGAATTCTTAAATTGTAAACACAATTCTGATTGTAGGTGAAAAAAATTGCTGAGGATATTTCGTATACTTGTCTATCTGCGAAAAAATTTTGTCATGTTTGTTTTGAACAGTTCTGTTATTTGCTGCAGTTGATTGTTGTTTGCCTTTGTTTCATGTTACAGCTATAAACTTGTACTGCAGTGAGATTTCCATGTGTTTGCTTATAAAAGCTATCATTTCTATAAACAGGAAAGCTTTTTGTTTAATTTCTATTACCAAAACGAGGGAGATTTAGTGATTGAATTTGAGTCACACTGCCTGAGTATGGACACAAAGTGGTTCTGCCCTAACAAAAAAACTTTGTTTCAAACTTCAGATTGCCACTGCTCCTTTATTTATTTTATACTTTGTCAAATTATCTGGAAACTGCTGTGCAGTTAACTATACTTTGTATGCATATGATATTTTTCAGGAATAAACCATGCCGAACAGTGTTCTAAATATTCATTTGTAGCAAATAGCCAGCAAGCTCCTCAAATATGGGTCTGTGCAAATGTCCAAAGCGAAAAGTAACAAATCTTTTTTGCTTTGAACACCGAGTCAATGTGTGTGAATATTGCTTGATTGAGAATCATCCCAAAGTAAGAAGTATTTTTATTTGTTTGAGCTTTATCTGCACTACATCATTGTTTGTGAATGTTTTTTTCTGTAATTAAATATTTGATTGTAGAATGTTGAATATGGCATGGAGTTGTTTGAGTTTTTACCCATGTATATTGACATTTATTATGCACATTGCGGAGGTGTGGTTGAGATGTAAAGACAGCAGACATAGACTGACCAGTACTATTTTTGTAGTGCCACAGATCATGAAAATGCAGTTGAAGAGTAGAATGTGACGTACTTGTTTTTTTTCACTGAGACAATTCAGTCACATTTTTGCTGAGGCATTTTGGTCATTTGTCTCACAGTTGTATTGAAACTCACCATAGCAGTGTTCAATAGCCTATATTTTCAGACATTCTGACCGAAATGACTTTATTTTTTTCAGTCATCTAAAAAAATTTGGTTTGCGACCACAAAAAACTCAGTGACAGACTTTTGCCAAACATTCTTTTATAACGATATTTTGTGACAAGTTAAACCTTAAGGCAAAAACATTTTTGGAATGCAAAATGCTCACAACTCAGCCCGGTTAATTTTTTCAAGTCAAAAGCTGAAACTAAGGCCAATTTTTAATAAAAAGTCTATGAACAGCCATAAGACACTTTATGGATAACTTTTTGGTCCCCTCCACTGGTAAAAAGTCTCTAATGTGGACAGAGACACTAACTGCCTAATTGCTTGTGAGCACCTGGCAAATGTGAAGGGCAATCAGGAAAAAGTAAAAAAGGTTGTCATTAAACCATTCCTCATTTTTGTTTTGAGTAAATTTTCACTGTTGTTGCAAATTTTTTGAGGCAGAACTCCATCTCTGTGTTGCCTTATATACTACAAAAGTGTTTAGTGGCAGGTATTTCAGTATGGAAAAAATGCCCTATGATTTTTTTCAGTGTCATCAGGTCACTATGTAACGTAAATAGTTATCCTGTGCTTTTGATAGCAATTTTTTTACCGTTGAAAATGAATGGCCAGCCATAAAAAATTATATTTTAAATAACCACATCAGAAATGTTACTTGTTTGATGCAGTGCGTGGTTCAGTCTTATCTGAATTGGTTGAAAGACAGTGACTACGATTCTACGTGTGTTTTGTGCAATGTTCCGTTGGTGGAGGGCGATGTTGCTCGATTGATGTGTTATGGTATGTAAAACTCTTCTGACAATTTTCTACATAGTATATCCTACTTAAGCTCGACCGATAAGGCTGTCTTGGCCACTGCCAATGTTTTTCATTGCTGATAACTGATGTTTTTGTATTACTCAAACCACAATAGAAAGACATTATTTCACTGCAATGAAGAACCAAACATCGATCTCTCCGCAAACCTGGGTCACTAAAACAAGCAGCAACCACAGCACGTGCACTGATTTGTGCGCAGGCAGTGATCTGTTTGCCGTGAAAAAAACTGGGAACGAATGTTAATAGAGCGTTTTATTCGGACGATTGCGCAGTGGTCTGTATATTACCGAGGCAATCGGGATATCTATATCTCTCTAGGCCAGGGGTTATCAACGTTTTTGAGCATGTGGCCCAATCAGTAAACAAACAGAGGGTCCGTGGCCCACCGACTGTAGGCTACAACTTCTCCAATGCTCACATGTACAAAGCGGAAATAAAAACAACATTTAATAACACAACGTGGGTACTTAAATGCAAGGGTCCAGCCTGTTTGAACTAGAAAGCATGGATATTCGAGGTCCACTACATAATGCACAGTTCAAGTCATCTTCCGCTTCTAAATTTCGTTTTCATGGAAACAAGAACCGCCTGTCCACCTCAAGACGCCTTCAGTAACTGTACATTGTGCACAATGTGGTATTGGTGGACTGCACGGAAATTTCCATGTCACAGTAATTTCTAGCACACAATGGCGAAAGAGAGCTTATTATGACGTTTGTAGGTCAAGAGTTAATTTACGTTTTCGATTGAGAGGTTCATCTTGCAAAACGTACTCATTATCAATGTACCAGGCCTTATAGTAGACAGGTTGAGAAACCCTGCTCTTGGCGGCCTTGATATTACGCACTACTTGATGTAGTCGGAGGGCTGCGCGCCGTAAGGAACCGGATACAGAATTTGCGTTAATCTATCAGAGGCAAAGTGACAACTTGGTTTTCCGAACACTCCGTGCTGAACGATAGCGTAGCCGCTTTTACGAGCAAATTTTGCCGATATATTATGACGGCGACATCGCCATATCGGCCGATATGTATCGGCATGTCGATGCGTCGGTCGAGATCTATATCCTACCATTTCACCAATAGCAAGTTTTTCTATATTTTCGTGTGATTAAATGGTGCGAGCCTTTTATTCAATGATAATCCTGACTTTCAAAGTGCTTTTGCTACTCAGACGTCTTTCACGCGGATTGCTTGCAAAAACACTACCAAAGGTTACCGCCGAACACGGCACCTGCCGGCTACAAGTGTTGCACATGCGGATCTCCCGTTTTTCCGGCACCGAATCAAGCGGGTTACGTCGTTGAAAAACTCAAGGAAGTTCTTTCAAAATACAGTTGGGCTCGAGTTGGTCTGGGCCTCCCGCTGGTAATTGGTTTGTTGTTACAATGCAGGTTCTTTTTTAAGAAACAAAAGCCGGAGGCTTGCTGCAGACTTGGTCTTGAAACAATAACTGGTCATTTTTGCCACGAAGTCTTTAACGACAGCTATCAATATCCATAAAGCTGTTATGATGTGTGCGCGGAAGCTTATTTAATGTGAAAGTTTTGTTTGCCTACCATCGTCACTTGACACAAAATCCGCGTTTCCTTCTCTGGAGGAAGTCCATTCATTTGAAATAAGAAAACTAAGTAAGCTTCAGAACAGCTTTTTCCTTTGTACAATGCAAAATCTTGTGAACCGCTTTTCGTTAGCACCAGAGGTACTGTACAACTACCACTTCGTGTTAGATCTTCTCACGGATCTGCTCTATCGTTTGATTCGTTGTCTTTGAGTCGATTTCAACTTGCGTTTTTGCCCAGTAAGTTTAATGCAACTTGCTGGTAGCTGTTTTAGCTTAAACGTTTTAGATATTTCAACGAGACCTCTTTCACACATTAACGTTCGTCGTCCATGTGTGTTTGCGTCTGCCAGCTTCACGCATGATGCAGCAATGCTTTCTGCCTACGTCGGTAGGCAGTGTTGGTGAATACCTCCGAAACGTGAAAAACTCAAGTTATCTCTGAAACTCAGGTCGCCACGGAGGACCAAAAGTCATGACTCACATGCACATCTTGGTCCCGCCCTAATCCCGATCGAAAACGATCGGCAGTTGCTGAATTTGTGAAACAGCTGATTTATTGTTTATTTGCGATAGTCAGTACCGGAGGTACACAACGCAGACGCAGGATACGCAGTCCCAGCGTGGCACACCGTGGACTCGAAAATGGCACGTGATAGATTAGTTTCACGTAAAAGGTTTATTTTGGCGTAAATTAAAATGATTATCGTTCATGTCGCAGTAGTTAAACCAACAAGATTATTCACACGCGGCAACCTGTTGCCAGAAACTATTAACAAAGTAACCAAGTAGCCTACTCCGGTGTTGCTGTCTGATTTGACGAAACTTTCTTTTAAGACAAGGAAGGTCGTTTGCAGTGTCAGCAACTATTTGAACATAGTGTAGCACGGGACCAAATCATATGAAAAACGTTGGCACGCACCCCCAATTGAGTTGGACACCCCTGGTGTATATTTAACCACATGCGGAAACCGAAGCATATTTTCAGTTAAAAAAACAACGGATCGACAATTGCAAAGCATTGGTTGTGTCGTGAACTAAGTGTTGGAAGTATGATCAAACGTCGGTGTTGTCTCCAGTGTGAATGACGCTTTCAGGCAATACCGGCCTGATCGCACCACGTGGCAAGTAACTGACTTAACTCGCAACGAAGTTGTTCTACCCCATTGCCAGTTATGTCAATTACTCGTAGTGGGGTTGTTCAGCGAGTTGGCAGACATACTCGCAATACGGCTGCTCTGCCCCGTAAGCCGACACGCGTATTGACTGCACTCTCTGCATAACCTGAACCTCCCTTCGCCCTGATTTGCAATCGTACCAGTTTCGCCAAACGCAGGCGGGTGCCACGCAGCGCCAGTGTAACACTCATCAACGAATGCTTTTAACTTTAACCAGTCCTTTGCCTTGTCAAAAATGTTTTCGACCTTAGTGCCTTCGAAATTCGCGCGTAGCGTTATTTTACCAATCGCGAAAGATTTTGCTATTACGGTCATATAGCAAATTGCAGACGAATGTTTAACGTTATAAAATGGACTGGCCGTCTCTACAGAATTGTTTTGATTATATATATATATGCAATGTACATGCACACACGTACAACACTTTCCCGCTGGCCCGTGCTCGCTTTACTGGCCACTGCATTAGATCTTGCAAATCATTCCAGTTCCAACAAAGATTTTTTAGACTTACTACCGTTTTCTTTCAACTTTTTTATCTGCTTTTTCATAAGACTAAGCCATTTCTTCTGTTCATACGTGTTTGAAAAAAATTAATAAAGCTGGAGTCGTGGCTTAGTCTCGGTATAGCTATCTGACGATTCTTGCTTGAACTGTATTTTAGCAGCCGCCTGATAGCCGGGCGATGAGGTCGGTAAAGTCAGCAAATGCATCACTTGAATGGTTGACTCTCTTGTTTTGAGTTACCATTAGTTCTGAACTTCATGCCAGTAGGCCATTTATGCTATTCGAACGAGCGAAATTAGATTTCTGTTAAAGCCATCTGCTGTTATTGGATTGGACCGCCTGAAAAGAAGCCATTTTTCATGCATTAGCGTTTTATAGATATTCAGGCAATTGCCTTCACTCTCACCTACACAGTTCCTCGATAGCTTTGAGTAACGCTAACTCTAGGCCTGGTGTCGGCATTTGCTCCACCCGCCATTCGCTATAACCATGTAAACTATCAAGATCTGCTCGATCAGACGTTGTTTTCACACAGATCGATGAACCCACCCTGCAGACTACTGTGTCCGACGATTATGATTCCGCGCTGATCATCGACGACGTTGATAGCGATAGTTTGCACGGTTCAACCGTTCAAACATCAGACTTGCCCACTGACTCGTCATTACAAAATACCCCGGATGTGTCGTTGTCAGAAGACAGGACCACCTTCAGAGAGTCATACACCCCAGAAATTAAGAAAGAACGTGTGAGTACACTTTCAAAGGCATGACAGTTAGATACGGTTTCTTCAACTGTTGCAGGAAAAACATGCAGCACTTACTATGATTTGTGGTGGAGGTAATAGAACCATTCAACTGTGTCCGAATGGTTGTGTGGCTTCCAATCATCCAAGTTTCGTTGTTGCTCTCGTAATGCTGATGGCATTATCACCCATCTTTACATTCATAGGAAAAGCCTCAGGCTGATTTGTATGGCCGCGAACGGGTCGCCACGGCAACGCCTGGCAGAGACTTTTCGATAACAATGAACGACAATCGTTTGGATGAGGCGGCTTTTGACGTGGGCGCCGTTTCGCGAAAAGTCCTGGGCAATTCACAAGGCGCCGCCTTCCGTGGCATCACGTTGGGTCAAAATGACCCTGACGGGCCCGACAAGTACCGTCGACGCTCCGCCTTCTCGTGGCTCCGAAGATGGCTCAAGTAGGTTTTGGTTCACGGATGGTAATAATGTGTGATAGCAAAGAGCAGTCACTTTTCGTGTGTTAGTGTAAGAGTTAGAGCTTTCGGTGTCATTTTTTGTTAGCGTGCGACGTTGAATGTCTTGTCTGAACAACATACTTTAGTGCGTGCATCAAAGCATTCAAACGTCGTTTCGACTCGTTCGTGCTCGATCTTTCACCAGCGTGAAATCGCTCTAAAATCGTGACGTAACGGTTTCTCTGCAAAGCCATGGTTGTCGGTTAAAAACGGCCACTTCTGGTCTGTGGTCTTTGATGAACGAAAATTCAAACTTGACTGCAGAAATGTTCGTCGTTTTGCAAAAAATTACATGAAAATTCGAAAACCCGCTTCTCGTCGAATTTTGTACGTACCTCGCGTCATGCGCAAAAAGCGCACTGCTGTTGGTGCGGTCAGGCTTGTGACGTATAACACAACATCTCCAGCCATTTTATGTTGAATGTACGATCTCGTCTTGCCAACATCCTTTCAATGGCAGGTCCCGGATGTTGCGCGGGCGCCACGAGTCGCGCGTCCTCCCCCGGCGGGCCGTGATCCTCCTCCTGATCGGACTGGTCGCGTTCCTGACCTTCATAGTGTTCGCGACCAAGGTCGGACGGCGCCCGGGGGACAACGACCCCAACTTCGACCCGATGAACAATCCGAACGTCCACGTGGCGCGCCACAAAGCAGTCGAGGGCCTCGAGGACGCAGACTTTGAGGTTGTGGACCCATTGCGGGCCTTGCAACCCGCCGCGAAAGGAGCGTAGAAGGCAACAGCACCGCGCATCGGCCAAGATAATCGCTTGAGCGCTTGAAGCCGAAACTCTGCTAGCGGCAGAAGTTAACGGTACGCAGTGCTGCTGTTGTACAAACGAAGCTCGACACACATCACTTATTTTGTTTTCTTGCGCAAGCCGAATACCGGGCTGTGGCGGGAAAACATAAAGCGTATCTATCGTTGAAAGAAATAGACCGGGAATCGCGTATGTTCAGTAGTAGCGCTTGTTCCCTTGCCACATGTGATTTCGCCGAAAATGTAAGTTATATGTTGGTGTTTGTTGTTCTGATTGTTTTTGTCAAAGCATCCGAAATATGGTCGAACGTTTATTTTTTTTCAGTAACGCGGGCGTGGGCGTCAAAACGATTTTTTTCCAAGGCCAATAGCGGATGAAATCCCCAAGTGGGGCCACTTTGATAACAGCAGTGAAGTTTCATTTTACCAACTTCGAAACTAAGAGAAAAGCATGTGCCCACTAAAAAGTTGATGGAAAACTATCAAGTTTCAAAATCCGGGGTTTCACGGCCCGCTCTCCCCTTCCGACTCTCATGAACATGGGACAACACGATAGAACGTCCCATGTTTGTTCTCCAAAATATGAGAACCTTGTTGCGGTGAACGTGTTACAGGTTTTTCAAAACTTTTAATTTCTGCCAACAGCGATAAAACTGATGGCTTATTGCGCGCCTAGAGGATGATCCTAACTTCAGGTCACGCTTGGAACTTTTTTCAATTAGAAAATTTCAACACTGCATCCTGCATTTTAAGCGGGTAAATTCGGTAAACACGTTGAAAGGCATTTTTACTTCCCAACGCAATTACGACGCTTGCAAGACGCAACGCTGTGATGTTATTAGCGTCACGTTATTTTTGCTGAGTCAGTTTAGAAGCGGATTTCCAGAGGATGATTTCCCGTGACTTCGTTTCTTTGTCGTTTGAGCTTTTCGCTGCGTCATTCCTGTGTGCGTCGCTTTCAATTAAGCGTCATACGTCAAAAGCGATGACGACACGGTGCCATCAAGAGCTGTTTCGGTTGAACTTACACCCCTTATCCCCCACCAGAAAATGGTTGATTTCGGGTTAAACTACAAAGATTATTTGGGACGTTTCGCCACAGCCTTAGCTTTTGCGTTCGTATCGCGAAAGGTGGTTTTTCTTCATCTTAACGCCAATCGTAGTTCCTTTTTTCTCGACCTCTTGTGTTTTGGGGACATTTTATCCCGTCATGCGCCGAGCAATCTCGAGATACGGAAATATTTAAACAAAATTATTTTGCGTTCTCATGTATGCCTGGAGACTGCGACGGGCATTCTTGCAAGAATAAATATATTTACCGCGCAAATGTGTTCGCTATCCTTAAAACGAAAACAAATGGTTTCACGAAGCGTGAAATTCGGGTGGTACTGAAAGTTTCAGCTCTCACTTTTCCTGACGAAGTCGCGCACTTAGTTGCAGGATCGTCCGGCTCATGATGGCTTTGTCGTTCCACACCGGGTCACACGGTGTTGACCAGGCCCGTAGCCACGGATGGGATTCGGGGACAGTGCTCCCACAGAAATGTATTTTACCCTCCCTCCAAACTTCAAACCTGGCTGAGGGCCTGATGACTCCTCTTCAGGGTCAGTGTAATGTTGAGCTTTTCCTCTTCTCGCGACAGCTATTCCGGAAAAGCTCACTGTAAACAGTGATTGAAAGAAAATGCAGATGGAACTGCGAAAATTCAAAGCTTTCACAATGCATTGGAGTATTCGTGACAGCATGTGGCGGTATGCTACAGTTCCACTTTCTACCGCAGCGTTTTCTTCGCAACTGCAAGTTGCTGACACTAGTTTTGAGATGAACAGTCAGCAATTCCCTCCTGCCACGGCGGTTTAACTAAGGAAAGTTGCACAGCATGGACGCGACTTGGACCTTCGTGACTGAGCACCGGAGGTGGCCGGAGTCGCATTTTCCGACTCCGCTCCTGTTCCAGTGGATCTGGTTCCGAAATTTTACAAATTTGGGAATCCAACTTCTGTTCAAACTCCGGCAACCATACGATGCAACCGAAATTCAGCAATATCCACGCTTAAGCAACGACATATATAGAGACTACGCAGACTCCTGCTACTGCCGAAAATCAAAACTAACTCCGGGTCCGGTTTTTCACAAATTTTTTATTCCGGTACCAGCTACGAAAAAACGAAGAATCCTGCCGGAGTCGACTCCGGATCTGTGGCCACCTCTGCTGAGCACGCTTTTACAAACACTGGGACCAGCCGGTTTTTGTGTTAGATTGAGCAAAATTTGTTCAGCAATTCAATTCGTAAAAAAATAGTTTTGTCTAAGTTTTTTTATTCAAATATTTCAGAGGAATAATAATATGATCAGCTGAGTTTTTTTACACACCGTCGGTTATAAAACTCGTTTTCGAAATGTATTTCAATAAAATTCCTGCCCTAACCTACTGCAGAAGAGGGCGCTCACAAGGGAATGTAGTGGTTTGTATTTGTAAGCCCATCGTTCTGCCGACTTAAGCTTTTCGAAAGCGGGAGCCATGTGCAGACGGCGAATGACGAGGCAATGCAGCTGTCTGAGTTTGTCTTCTGCGAAAATAGTAAGTGGAACTTATTCAAGGTAACACACTTAGCAAACGAGTTTCTCGGCATCTTTCCGAAAAGAATGTTGGTTGACCCCGATAATCAACAAACATTTATACGTACTTGTCTTTTGCTGACGGGCATGTTTCATCTAAGGGTAAGGTATGGTATTATGATAGACTGTTTTCCGATTACCAACAGTGAAAAATATTCACCAAATTTTCGAAATTTTGCAAATGGCGAGGCCACTTGAGGATGTCAAGTGTGTTTGTATTCGTCACACGGCAACATTGCCACCCAGTGTTCCCTCTTATAAGGGCGCAATTGCGCAGTACCACCATACAATTTCAGCAGTGCTATCTCATTCTTTCTGGGAAAATGCTTTCACTAATTTCAGTTTTGAAAAACTTCTCTCGCATGAAGCGCTGGTGACGGGAAGAGTTACAGCTACCAGCAACAATCTGAAGAAGATTTGCGTATTCTTCCAAAGTGTGTTTCTGATAGAAATGTTTGACTTCCGGGGCAAAGAGCTGAAACACGCGAAAGAATTGCTCCTGAATCATTACAGACAACCCTACAAATATCTATGAGATTGCAGGACATGTGGGTAGAGTTAAACTATTACCACTTACGTAAGATGTTTCGAAGTCGTATACACAATAAAGCAGCAGAACGCAATACACCAGCCAGGATAAATTCAGATAAACTAACTGAAACCAATTCTTAACGCTTTCACAAATCTTTTGCTACTGGGGCAAGTAACAATCTGCTGACAATAATATAATCCGGTTCGATCTGACACTGAAATGCATGAAAGATCAATCTTGCCATTTCTGCGACTGTTTCTTAGTTTCGAAATGAATTTTTCAACACCACGACCGCGATCTGACAAAGTTTCACGCAGGATCCGAGCAAACCCTGGTGTGTATCGTCATAAAAACTTTAGTTACCCGACCGTCAAAACAACAACACAGCTTATAATGCGTTCGGGAAATACTGAATGCAGGCTAGAGGCAGTGGCGTAGCTAGAGTGTGGGCTGCCCGGGGCGGCCCTTGAGTTTGGCGCCCCCAAGCCCATGATACATATTGCACAGTGACTGGCTCTTAAAGCTTTGTATATATATTAGCTGGTTTGTGCACCATTATAAAATTACAGTATACGGCTGGGCGTATACTCTCACATACTCAAACATGGTATGCTTTAAATACACACCAAAAACTCAAACATAGTAAGTAACAGTTAAACAAAAAGTAAAAATGACTTACAGGGAAAAATAGTAAAAAAGTGTAAAAAATTAGGACTATCTTCAGTTCTGAAATGAAAACTACAATTTTCTACACAGTAACTTTTGTTGCCATTTTGTTGGCAAATTCTTCAGTGGCAATGTCAAAATTTATTTTATCTGTCAGTTGTTGCTCTATAGACAGTGTGGCAAGATTTCTCAACCGCAAGGTGCTCACACTAGATCTTAAGTAATTCTTGACATGGGCGCAATTGGGTGGGGGACACGGGGGACCTGTCTCCCCCACTTTTTTAGACGGGGGGACATAATATGCCATGTCCCCCCACTTTTTTCTCTTTGGGTTTGTATTTGGAGAGGCTTCAAAACCAAATACAACGTTTGTCAAGTTTTGTGTGAAGAGTTTTTCATGTTAGATGTTACACAAAGCGATGTTGATTTTGAAACACAATTTGGTGTGGTATCACTGATTCTGACATTTTACTTCAAAAATGATTTTTAGCATTTTGCAAGTTTCTAGAGACCGCAAAAGATTGTTAACTGCCTCTCTCCGACATTTATCTACTGTGGTTTACTTAAGAAAGGTCACTGTCTTGAAACAGTAAAGCTTAACGGTTGCACACGTGAGAGACCACAGTACAGCCGTGATTTGTTTCGTGCAAAAACGTTGGCTGACTTTACTGAAACCTTCGTTGTTACGTATTCAGAACAGACAGGGAAAAATTTAAAGATGCAAGTGTGTAATGTTAGAAAGTTGGATTTTCAGGCAAACCTCTGCGAAGTTTTTGCCGAAGACAAACAGCAGCCCTGTTGTAGAGACTTAGTTTCAGGATGGTAAGTTTTGCAAAAGACTGTCTTCAACCATTAGTAAACAGTATTTCCATCAAACGTTTAAAGAAGTATTGACCTGGTTATATATTATCCTACAGCCAATGGTGAAAGTAGAATAATTTTCTTACCGGAACGATCTAGTATTTATCAATACCGTCCCGAAATTTCAGCCATAATTGTAAAAAAGCAATCAAGAACACGTC
>JGI24159J19872_10007535_pt1 | contig 14257 bp, 13 predicted proteins | sample Ectturendosymbi4_FD_19872 | JGI IMG/M metagenome (IMG submission 19872) | reverse complement strand
TAAAATTACGCATCCTCAGTCCTGAAAATTGCAAGCAAAGCTTACGGGTGAAAAGTTGAAAGGCTGAAGTAACAGCAGAGAAAAAACAAACTCTCTCAAAACATTAGATCTGATGTTGAAACATCAGAAGCAGCAACACTGGTTTCCTAGTTTTGTTCGCAGTAAAATCATTGCCATCAGACGCGGAGGCAAAATCGCACCAAGTTTCGGAAAAAAAAGAGAGAGCAAGAAAGAAAAAAACTTGCTCGCGCTTGGCCTTATTTTGCAAACCTTGAGAATAACCTCACGCGCTACGACGGAATGCCGCTCCCCGAAAGCCAATTATCAAACCACGCGCATCATCGTGCAATTAACTCACCATCTGTTGAAAGCTGCCATCCGCACTCCCTACCGACTGCACTTGCTGCTTCGCTGCTGCGTACAAACATCATCATCACGCGTTCGCGTGTTTGAGCAGGTCCGTAACCAGAGGGGGCGCAGGAGGGAGAAGCCCCCCTGGAAAAATATGTTGGACATAATTTGAAAGTATTGGATGTAGTTCAAAATATTTGGGGCCTCTTGGAAAACCCTTCGCCCTTCCTGGTGTCCCAAGCTGGTCACGGACCTGTGTTTAAGACAAACTGATCGCCGTCTGCTTATGAAACTAATTTTCCTGCGCGGTGGTTTCTAATGCAAAACAACAGCACATCGCATCAACAGCAAAATTTTTTAATCTCATCTTGTTATTTTGCTAAACTAAACCCAAATAAAGGTCATCACGCAAGTTCTACGCGACAACTAACTGTCTTCATTTCTGAGCCTTGACAGCAGCCACAGGGTTTCTCAAGCTCAGTCTGTAACCGCGAGTGCTGGCTTTCTTTCACTGCCAGTTGCGTAGATAACCATCCCAGCTGTTTAGAAACCGCTTTAGGCGTCAAGGCGCATTTCTCAAAAGATTTTAACACAACATCAGTGACGTGACTGCACCAATATACAACACCATCGCGCCAACAACCTTACATCAAGCGAAATCCTGTCGCCAGGCGCCAACAATGACTACCGATTATATCGCGATGCAACCTGTAGTACTGTCGCAGAAAATGAATGTTTTGCGATAAACATAGTACATTTTACACTTTTAAAAGCGCCTCCACGTTTTTGTTTATATCCAAAAAAGACTATTCCGAAAAAATTGCGTTGATGGTTTCCCAAAGTCGTGTGACGTGGTTTTCTATACCTGACGTCACATGCCACTTTTTTGCATCGATGGATGTGGCACTCACGTGCTTAACAAGCTTGGCACAATTTGTCTGGTTGCTAAGCTTTATCCGATTTGAATGCTCTTTTATAAATGAAAGGGGTCAAATTTCGTTGTAGCCATGATTATTGATCTTATCGGCCAAGACCTTTCACAGCTTCCATTTTTCATTTTCCAAAACACCTACCAAAGCGTTTTTTTCATTTGTTTGGATTACTTGCCCAGGTACCAGCTGCGCCCAAGGTTGCTCCCGCCAGCCAAGTGATGGCCTTGTACGACTACACCGCTCAGAACTCGGACGAGCTGACATTTAAACGAGGCGCTGTGATCACCGTTGCCGACAAGTCCGATCCTGATTGGTGGAGCGGAACTTTAGGCTCCACCACGGGTCTTTTCCCTTCGAACTACGTTCAAGAGACGAACGCGAACCAATGTGAGTGGTCCGGCTTGATGCATGCAGTCTGTTGCCGGTGCATTTGCATGCTTTTGTTTTCCACATTATTTTTTTCCTGACCATACGTGCATCAGCTGTAAACTGCTTCCACTTGACCAAACCTCTGTTTCAACTTCAGAGCGAACTGTCCAAGAGCGACTAAGTTGCGCTGCAAACAAACGAGAGAGAGAGAAAAAAAGAGTTTGCTGCTGGACGCTAGTGACACGGATTGCGGTGAAAACGTACAAGAGACAGTGCGGCACGCGGAAACAACGTGCCTGTAACAGTGCTTGCTTATGGTGTCATAATTCAAGCATTGTTTGTCTTAAACCTTAACCCACTTCTGCCATACTTAATTCTTTGATTTTGATTAAGTTCGTCGTAAGCGTTTGCTGGTATTGTTTATCGCTTTTCACTTCGGGTTGTGTGTTTGTGTGCATTTGTTGAGAAAAAAAACTGCATGCTCTGTCAAGCTTTTGGTGAAAAGTGAACCACTAGCCGTACCAGAATCTGAAAAAGAATCTCGACAGATTTTGCTTTGCTAGGTTGCGGGAGCTTAGCTGCATTTGAAAAATAGCGAAGTTGGAGTTAAATAAATTGTATGCTTTTCGTTACTAGCTAGATTCCAAACTTAGATCAAACTTCCAAAATCTTGGGATCTCGCCCTAAAGTCATTGGCCCGGCATCTAGCGTTGTGCATCGCTCGACTCTCAAACCAAGCATGGCTGTGAGTTCGCACCTTTTTGCTGAAGTGAATCGTGAAATTATTTTTTTGCCGTCTACTTCATTTTCGGCTTCTTGACGCTGTTGTTGCGCATGGCGTCCAAACCTCAGACGCGCCTGGTGAGCTCTGCCTTGCTGATCGAACCCCACAGACGCCGTTTCTTGTTTTTCGCTGAACTGTCGTGCGTCTGTCATCTTCAAAGCTGTCAACAGACCTTTTTACTGCTGCTGTAAAGGTCTTATGTTCGCTCTGCCGGTCGCCTCATAAAACATAAATCCAAGTTGCATAAAACATAAATCCAGCGACTCCGGCTTGCCTGCGGATTTGTTTCCTAAACCTGGGCCCCGCCGTCTATCAGCAGGACAACGGCGTCCAACACCAGATGGTTTCGTTTAAATTAGAAGCGTCAGAAATCATTAACTTTTTCATCTCGCGTGTAAACGTTCGCTGTGACCTCTCTTGTAAACTCCGCTCTTCCGTACGGTTTCTGTCAACTCGAACAAGGATTTCTCGGATTCTTTTTCGAAGAAGTCGAGTATGTGTTGAATACGAGTGCGCTGCTGGTTTGTTACCTTCTCCACCAGTCATTTCGAGCCGTATTCGCGTTGCAGTGTGCAACAGTGTGTTGTAGTGTGCTAGCAGAAGTGGGTTAAGCTTGCAAACTGTCGTCTTGTGAAAAAAATTCAACCATCTCGTACTGTTTTTCAAAAAATGCAGCCGTCATGGCGTTCGCAGTAACCCCGCGTCGGATTTAAGCCGACGTGAAAAAATTTCCTTACTGGAATACTTGGACTTCTGGTAGCACACAAGTGGTTTTACTGTAATTTGTCGTTGAAACCCGTTCTTCGACTCTGAATCGTTTCGCTTGCAGCGGCAGCGCTGCTACCTAAAGAGTGATGTGTGCATTTTAGGCTTTGCCGGATGAAAAAGATTTTTCGAGAAAGATTCTTAGGTACAGAGAATGGAACTGCTGATAGTTCCAGGTGTGAAACGAATGTGGGGTTAACAAAAGTATAAAGAATCCCCGCTTGACCTCTCGAGTACAGACAGTGGAGTCTTTGAAATTTGAATGACGCACTTGCAAATGCTATCAGCTGAAACTTCTTTTTGCACGTACAATCCTTTACATTCTAAATGCAAATCTAAGATTGGTTAAAAATATTTGAGATCGTCACCAAAACATTGTATTCATTTGTCTACCACCGACTAAGCGAAGTCATTAAGCCTGTATTAGAAAGTACTTTAGATTATTGACAAACGTTATCTTATACAATCCACGCATTCTTGAATTGCCAAATAATACATAGCATCGACGAAAACGTAGTGCTATTGTTAGAGGATAATTGTATCCCAATGTTATCAATCGAGTGTGAATGTGATGCTGTAAAAACGATGTAGTTCTCGCTCTTGCCGGAAGTGTCACGGAAATAAATTGCGCGTAAAATTACACTATAGTTGCCGTACCTACTTAACTTTTGCCGATGGTGGCACAGGCTACCATGTGCATTCATCCGTAGCTATACATACGTATACCTCTTGGCGTGCTGGAAAAGTTTAGTGGCTATCGCGTAAGTAGGCCTGCAGCTGAATACGCGTTGCATGGCAAAACGTCTGTTTAAAGTTGTAGCATTCCCTTTTGCTGCGTGTGGTGTAAAGATCCGATAGTGGCTGAAGTTGATCTCAAATTATCCGCAGAAGGTTCTTTGACAAAATGCATTGTACGCGGAGCCATTTTTGGCAGAAGTGAATTTAGACATGCGGTTAAAAATTACTGTTGCCTCATATACCTGTATGCCTAACGTTACTGACTGGGGTGGGAATCGCCTTCCGAATGTAAATGTTCTGAAATTAATATAAACTAATCTGTTCTAAGTTTCCGTCCTTGGACTAATGTCGTTGGCGAGAACCTGACTTTTTGATTCGTTAGGACTTTAGACACTGATATAACATTAAACGTGAACTACGACCTTCACCGTATTGTGCTAGTTTCATACGTCTCGGCCGTTCTCCTTTTGTATATTTGTGATGCCGACACAGAAAGTCGCACATTTCTCGTCTTCTCAGGCTTCTCGATTACGTAGAAGGTCGCCGCTGACTGTAGCGGAGTTTACGGCGAGAGAACGTTCGTTGGGTGCGTTGCGTGAAACAGGGCGACGCGCAAGGTTTTTCACTTGCCAGCTGTCGCTCGCTGCACAGTTGCGCATTGCACGTGCGCATTGCCTCGGCCGCTGATATTTTTGCGATCGATCCAGCAAGGTATTGGCCGATCCACCGAACAACAGTGTGCTCTTGTCTGTTTTTGTCGAAGTATCGCTTCTTTCTCGCGCGTCGTTACGTTGTTTTTTTTTCGCGAAAATCATTGTCAGTGTTGTTTACGTCGTTGCTCGAAACTGGAGAAAAGACTAGCCTTTGAGGCGCACCAGCACAGCGCTGTTTTGATTTGAAGTCGCCGCGGAAACTGACTTGGCTGATGCAATTGACCGTGACCACGCTAATACAGCGCCTTCCCCTTTCGTGCTACGTCGAAACTCAAGGCGACATTTATCTCCGGCTTAGCTGTTTGTCGACTTCATGCACACGCGTCTTCTTCTGCCGTCAAACTGTTCAGCAATAAAAGATCACGTGCACTACTATTGCTGCCTGCTTTTGCGACTGTGCCCGAACCAGATCTCGAGTCTGTTGCCTGCGGTAAATTCTCTCACGCGTCCCGTTCAAAACCCTTCCCTGGTCGTTGTTGTTTTGCTGACCTGCTGCCCGGAAATGGCGCATACCTCGCATGTGGCGACCCGAAGTCAGTTGCGCTGTTCCTTCCCCCTCAAGTTTGCTTTTTTCCATGTGCTTTTCACGCAGTGCAAAAGCCAGTCACTCCAGTCGCCCGCGTTCCGTCGCCAAAGGAAAACGAGTACCGGCAGCGGGTCATGGAACTAATCTCTTCCGAAGAAACTTACCTTAAGGTAAGGATCAGAGAGAGAGAGAGAGAGCAATGGAGTAAAATGCGACTGGAGATCTTAAAATTGCGAAATAAGGCTGTGCTTCTGGCGGTATAGTGTGTGTTATGGACAGTCTCGCAAAGTGGCTCACGTCGATCTGATACTTAGCCCGTGATTTTTAAGAAGGATCGCTGCCGCGAAACCTCAAGTTTGTACTTGCAACGTTCTCTCGTGGCGAACAGCCGCAAGACTTTCACGCTAACTGTGTGCTGTGATGGAATGCTAAGATTTGGCGCGCTTTGAACTGCTGTTGACTCCAAGAATTGTACTGCACAGGGCCACAACCAACTGTTTTTTAGGGGGGAAATGACTGCAACTTGTACTATTTTCGGGGAGTTTTTCGGAGGGAAATGACACACAACAAGTGTCTGAAAATTTCGGGGGCAATTGCTTACTTGCGGGCCTGGTACTGCAAGTAAAAACGTATGCTCGGAACAATTTGTGTCAACTGCAATATGTTCTTGACTTCAAAAACGACTTCTCCCAGGAATAAAGCTTACTTGTCTACATCTAGTCCAGTGGTTCTTAACCTTTTTTACATATCTTAACCTTTTATTAAACAAGATTACCAGATTTACCCCCAATACTCTCAAAAATGGTGCTTCTTTATTGATAATACTAAATTAACAAACGTTTACAGTTAGAATGATTTATAAAAATTTACATTTGCTGCAGGTTATGGTTCAGTAAATTTACCCCTTGGAAGACGAAATTTACCCCCAGGTTAAGAAGCACTGTTCTTGTCCTTGTCCGGGTCATCGGATTGGTTGAAATTCACGATTATTTCAAGTTCATCATCTATCAGATGTGCCTTTGAGCGTTATTTTGGTTCCGGAATCCACGCTCTGGGTTGTCGCAACATCTTTTTTCGCTCTTTGCAAGTCGGCGTCGCCTAAAAAAGCCTGTCACGTTTTTCACGGTTCACTGCCCAGCTCACTGACGTCTATTAATGCCCCAACGACCGTTAATAAAAGAGCTGCTTTTGCCTGAAAGAGGAACTTCGCTGTAAATTTGCCATTATCTTCGCTTGAACAGGACTTGCAGCTCGCTGACGAAGCCTTCCAGCAACCGCTTCGACAAAGCAAGCTTCTCTCGGAGCAAGAGACCAACGCACTTTTCGTCAACCTCAATGAACTGATCATGACCAGCGCTAAGCTTGTAAAGTAAGCTCAACCTTAACTTCAAATCTTTATCGGATCTGTCTTTTCTTTCGATCGAATTTGAAGCAGAATCTTTTGTGCTTTTCATAGCATCAAGATACTTACGCGCGTGTGTAATGCTAGAGAAAATTTTTGCTTCTTCGCGTATCGTTGAAAAGAACAAGCTACGACATTGGCCGCGCTATTCCTTGGGTTCACCTTTCCCACAAAATAATGCACTGGTCGTATAGGACCAACAAGAGCTCATTACTGCAAGGCACGCTCGTCGCCAGGTTTTAGAGGCTGAGGGGACTATATTTCAGGGGGAAAATTTTTTGTTTTCGATATATGTTTGAAATAAATTTTTCTTAGCCCAACAAAATTTGGGGGACACAAGAAAAATTTGTGGTCACTGCCTCCGAATGTCCCTCCGTGGCTACGCGCATGAAGTAAGGTCGTTACCTCTGTCTTGCGTCACACAAAAATAAACTGGCTCCATCGGCATCTTTGTCACAGGGATCTCATATGTATTGCCAGAAATAAATTCGCTAGTTTGCAAGCAAACGCAAAATTTTCACACTTGGGACGATGTGAGACATTAAACATTTTACGCTGTTTGGGATTGGCCTATGGCAAACTTAAAACCCGTAGCGCATAATACCGCGTTTTTTTCATTTGTAACACGCGGTTTAGCCTTTTTTAACGAACTCAGAGCACTTCGAGTCCGGTGCAAGATGAGCGGAGACAAGGACCCTTCGGTTATGATCGGCGACATCCTGTGCGAGCAGATACCCCACCTCCACCCCTACATCAGGTTCTGCAGTTGCCAGCTCAACGCTTCCTCGCTTCTTCAAGAAAAATACGATTCCAATCCTGACTTCAAGGCGTTCGTTAAGGTCTGACTTTTTCCGCCTGCGACGGTGCGTTTTCGGTAATCCTTCTCGTAGCAGCAACTTGCCGTTGGTATCTCGAACTTTTTCATTCATCGACGCTATCGTTTTTGCTTTTTTTCTTTTCTTGCCTTGGCCAAAACATGTTGACGGCAGATTTGTCAAAATGGAGAGATGCAGGTCAACAGTCGGTCATCAGGTTTTTGCAAGACTGAGTGGGATGTTTGACTGGGCGTTCTTCTTTCGACGCAGCAAGTCTATGAACTTGCGTGTAAACGCTGATTGTGTGACTGATAACGCGCGTTTGAGAGCCCTTGTTCCTTTAATGGCTTCCGCTCTGTCCAACAGCAGCTGTTTTTCACTCCTTAAATGCAATCTCTTTAACGTTTGCACCTGAGAACAGTAGCATGGGACGATAACACAACGGACTGCTTACTGGCGAAACAAAGACGATTGCAGCAGAAAGAAAGTTGCAGGGTCGATTTGCGCCTGAAGTTCGTTTACGATGAAAACATCACTCACTTTCCAGCCTTTAATGACAGAGGGCTTGGCGCGTTCTGCGGTTTTGCCATACGCCGCAATCGGCTTAACTTGATATCTTGACATGCTCAGTTTTGATGATTATCACGCGACACCAGCGACACCGCCTTGCTTTTAATTGCAGAAATGCGAAAGTGGCGACTTGTGGAAAGGCTTACCCGTGAGCAGCTACCTGGTGAAGCCCATGCAGCGCATCACCAAGTATCCCCTGCTAATTAAGAAGGTATGCAGCGAACTTTCTAGCAGTGTTGCTAGAAAACTATTTGCCTGTTGCGTTTCTTCTGTAGCTTCGTTTCGCGCTCGTTTCGAATGATAGTAATGTAGTTCAAACGTGAAGTCTGTCATAACTGTCAATACACAGCGACTGTCGAGCAGCGAATGAGTTTATTTTAGTTTGAACTGGTAAAAACGCTCATAAAAGTGCGTTTTTTTCCTTGTAAGTTTCGCTTCTATCCTAAAAGTTGATTCTCACGCGTGACTGATTGAACTGATCCACACGAGCAACCAGTGGTGAGTAGGCGCGGCTTTGTAGCACTGCTGAGGCGAACGTCCACACTGAGGCTTATTTAAAGATTTTGGAATCGACGCCGGAAGATCACCCCGACCACGGCAACCTGACGTCTGCGCTCGAAAAGGCCGAAGAGATTTGCGTGCAAGTGAACGAGGGCGTGCGAGAGAAGGAGAACTCCGACAGATTAGAATGGCTTCAAACCCGCGTGCAGTTGGAAGGCCTGAACGACGTGAGTTACTTAACCGGAAAAAAACAATGGAAAAGAAAGGCACATTTTAACTGTTTCGTCACAGAGGCCTGAACTTCCGCGTTTCAAAGATTATTATGTCTGTTCATTCACTGGTGCCACGCCTAGGGGTTTTCCACTAGATCTAGTGATTTTTTTACAAAGTGTGTGTTTGAAGAAGAACGGTTGTATTCAGCTCTTTCTTAACCCTAAACCAGGGGTTCCAACCTTTCTTTGATCCTGTACCGCTTTAGCATTTCGGCAGATGAATATGTACCCCTAAATTTTCATATGACAAAAAATCTGTGTAAAATAACAAAAATCTACAAAATTTTTAACATAACTTTTCGAATTTTGGAACTACAAAAGTAGCCTCCATTTTTATGTCTCAAAGTTGATTTGTTGTGGCCGTAGAATAAATGCACCCCCAACCTGGGGTACATGTACACCAGGCTGCGAACATCTGCCCTAAACAATGGATTACGTGAATCGTACGAAGGTTTGCACCTACTATAGACCAAACACGTTTTTCTAATCTGGCTTTCTTATTGTTTTCACTTCTGTGGTGTTATTGCCGCAATGTTGCTTATGACCTTATATTCATTCCTTTGCAAGAACACTTCAGTAGAAATAGTTGATTAAATGTTAACTTGTTTGGTCTGAAATCCTCCGTGAGTGTTGTCGTTTTCAGTTTGTGGAAGAAGCCTAAAGATTGTTGGTACAAGATTTCCAGTCTTCAGCATGATCTGCTTCAACAAACTTGCAAACAGTGTAAAGGGTTTTTGGGCCATAAACTACATTACTAAATTATTTCAAGCAAAACTGTGAACTTCAACGCGTAATTTTCAAAATCTAGTGATATTTTTTTGTGAATCTAATGATTTTTGCAAAGAAGCGTGTGGCAGCACTGCGTTCATCGGTGTGCATCAGTCTTGGTGCGTAAGTGCCGTTGAAATTGCGTGAAGGCAACGAAATTCGCTCCCTGCGTTATCCAGCAGTAAGTTTGCGACAAAGGCGTTGCTGTGCGTCATCGGTTTATCGCGCCGCAACATCGTGAAGTCGAGTTGGAACCTTTTTTGATGCTTCACTCAAAAGCTTTGACTACAAGCACGTAGCCAGGGTAACATGATCAGGCAAACTGTTTCCTTTTGATCAACGCGAAAAGAGTTGCTATGTAACGACTAGCTAGCTGACGAGTAGTTCAACCTTTTATGCTCCAGTTCTGCGTATAGTTCAGGCCCGTAGTCACGGGGGGCATTCGGGGGCAATTCCCCCCAGAAATTTTGTTATGCCCAGAAATTTTTTTTTTTTCACATATTACAAAAACAAAAATCTTGCCCCCTTGAATATGTATTATGCCACTCAAACCTTATAACCTGGCTACGGGCCTGGTATAGTTTCAAAAGATTCGACAAGCTCTTAAGTTAACTCGAATATCTTGACACAAGTAATGCGAAACCAGGCTTTGCAAGACTCTGCTCAGAACTTGCCGTCAGCATTTGCCAGCTGCTATGAACAAGGCCTGTAACGACAATGTGTTTGTTCGCGCAGAAGTTAGTTTTCAACTCGAAGACCAACTGCCTGGACCAGCGCAAGTTCCTACACTGCGGTACCTTGTACAAGCACAAGTCGAGCAAGGAGCTGGTCGGCTTCCTCTTCAACGACTTCCTGCTGCTCACCGTCTCGACCAAACCCCTCAACATCCCGGTGAACGATCTCATGTTCTCGTCGAAAGCCAACTTGCAGTTTCGAATGTACAAGCAGGTGAGCTGCTGCTGCGAGAAGATCGCCGCCAGGACCATAGCCGGGTTTTTAGGTTCCGGGGGGAAATCATTTTGGGGGAAACGATTTTTATTTTCACTACATGTTTGAAACGAAGTTTTCTGGGCACAAAAAAATTGGGGTAGCACTGCCCCCGAATGCCCCCCGTGGCTATACGGACCTGATCGCCACCGGCGCGACTCACTTAATCACGCGTTCACATCGCCTCTGCGTGTAAAAGATCCGTTAATTGTTGGCTAAACGCTCTGCTTCATTCGACCTTTCTGTGGCGCAACTGGTTTCTCGCATGATCAGATTACACGCAGACAACTGTAGTGTGTTACACTCGCGATCTGAACGTTGTCTATCGGCTTACAGGCGTAAACATAGGCGTAGCCGGGGGGGACAAAGGGGCCATTCACTCCCAGATTTCTAGCATAAGAGTGTCTCCCCTTGCGTTTCGAGGGGCGGTGTCCCAAAACAAATACTGTTGCTGGCTTAAAATCAAAATATTTGGACCCTCCCAAAATATTAGGCTGACTACGCTACTGGGCGTAAAGATCATCTCGCAAATATACGAAGATCAACAGGAAGCGTGGGTCTTTCCATCTTTTCAAAAACCCTTATCTTTACAACTAAACGAAAAGAACCCACGTCGCTGCCAAACCTTGCCAGCTAGATTTTCACACCGTTTCGTGTGCTCGCAGCCGATCTTCCTGAACGAGGCGTTGACGCGCCTGCCGCAAGATGTCGCCCCTGACGAGCCTGTCTTCCACCTGTCGCACATCGACCACGTCTACACGCTGCGCGCCGAGAACGTGAACGAGCGGACCGCGTGGATGAACAAGATCCGCGACGCCGCCGACCTCTACATCGACACGGAGAAGAAGAAACGCGAGAAGGCTTATCAGGGTGAGGGTCTGATGAGAGCGCCCNTCCGCTCTTTGGCGTTCCACGACACACGTGAGGGTTAAAAGTGTGCAACCGGTTTTGTATGAAAAGTGCTGTCAGGGACAAAACCGAAGCAGGAAAGAAGTGCACGGAAGCCGTTACAAAGTTTCATGGCCACAAAATTGTTTAAACTACTGTGGTGAAAAGGCTCATAACCAGAGGGGGTCAACCGGGTCGTTGCCGCCCCCCAAAAATTTTCAAAAAAATGTTTAGTTGGTAAGTACAACACCAATTTGCGGCCCTGATAGTGAATGCAACAAGTCAAAATCCACGCGCTCTTTATTTTTTCCCAAGTCATGTATTTCCCGACCGATACCTTCTCACCTCTTTTTTTCGCAGCGCGTTCCCAGCGCAGCTCGGGCATCGGGCGACTGGTCGTAACGATCGTCGAAGGCTGCAACCTCGTCAAGACCAGCAACGGACGTCACGACCCCTACTGTGAGGTCACAATGGGAGAGCAGTCTCACAAGACCAAAACCGTTCAAGTACGAATGTTTGTAACTCTTCTCAATTTTTTAAATATAACGTAACGAAATTGGAACTTAAAGTCCTTCCTACTTCAACATTACAATACTTGCGATAGTGGAGGTTCAAGGTTTGGGGGGGGAAATAGCTTTGGTTTTATTATATGTTTAATAAATGCACTAAAATTTTCTGGGCCCAACAAAATTTAGCGGGGAAATGCCCCACGTGTCTACGGGCCTGTTGGGGTGCCAGGGTCGGTTTTAAGCCTATTTGCCCGATTTCATCAAATTGGGCCTCGCGCCAGCAGCAGCAGCGTTATGGTTTGAAACCTTCTTCGTATTCACAGTATATACTAGGCCACAACTTGAAACGCGTGTTGGTTTGTTTCTATCCCGGTGATGCTAGCAGTGATGAACGGATTTCTGGTTTTCAAATTCTCATCCGATCCAGATTGAAGATGATCTGAATGCATCAAACGACAGTTCCAAAGCAAAGAGCTTACTTACGGCCGAATAAAATAATCCCAAACATCCTGCAACGATAGATCATCCGTGATGCAACTTTAACAGTTATCACAACAAGCCATAGCACTGATGGAGACGTAGTTGAAAAAAAAGAATGACGTTGAAACACTAGCTGTTAGCTGAAAAACTTGATAGTCCTTCTGGTACCTTTACGCCTCATGCTCTGTTTGAATACCTGCTAGTGGACAATCGATTTAGAGCATTTTCTAACGTTTTCATTGCTTTGAGGATTTACTTAACAATAACAGTTCCTGTAACAGTTTCATCAGATGAAATAAGTTTTTAAAACTAATTAAAACGTACTTACGATCAAGAATTTCACATAAGAGACTAAACAATTTGGCAATGCTATGTATAGAAAATGGCATTGTCAAAATCATTGACCTTGAAAATATATTCAGAGACTTTGCAAATAAGAAAGCCTGAAAACTCTTTTTCTAAAAAACCTGTGTATAAGCACTGTCTTTAATTGTTATACTTGGTATTACAAAATATAATAAAGTTTTCATAGTCTTTCAAAAATTGTCGTAGCTTGTATCAAGCATGTATTTTTTGGTTAAAGACGAACATGCTACACAAAATAAAAACATCTATGAACTTTTACTTGCATATAGACTGGGGGCCCCGCCATCAGTTTTCTAATTGGACCCCGCAATTCCCAGCACCGGCTCTGGGGGGGTACCTTGTCTCTGCATGTCTTTTAGGTCGTTCGATTGAAATCTCTTTTTTGTTACCCTTAAATTACGTTGCTTGTTTAAAAGACGGACTTGACCGCGTCTTGCGACGCGACTATCAAACGAACGAGTCCTGCAAAGATCGGAATATCCTTGTCAATTGCTGAGCACACAGTACAACAGCTGTTGCCGCTCCCTCCTGTAACTGCCGCTCGGCAAACAATAATCGAAACCGCGACGAAGCTCGCATCCACTCATAAGCTCATACGTCTTGCGGCGCAGTGATAACTGTCTGCTGCATGCTTCCTTGAATTACGCTCTTAGCCTCGTTGCTTGTATCGCCTCGATGCTTTCGATTATATGTTACAGTTTCTGTAAAGTTTCTTCTTTTTTTCTGCAGGACACACTAAATCCGAAATGGGGGAGCACAATGCAGTTCTTCGTGAAGGACATAAACTTAGATGTTTTGTGTATTTCGATCTTTCAACGTTACATGTTCTCACCTGACGGTAAGTACTGCGCGCGTCTAGCAATTTTCAGTCCAGGTTTTTTGTATCTCGCCTTTTTTGTTGTGTTCTCGTCAATTGCTTCAACGCTGATGGACGAGTTTCACAGCAGACATTCGTCATCAGCTGTGGCCAGGGTTTTTTTTAAGGTTTGACCTTGCTGACCGCAAAGACGTTTTGAGAGATCGCAGCTATTTGATCTGAATACCGAGATGGACGTAAAGCAAGTTTTATGGTGTATTTTGGTGGTGGTAGTGAAGTGAGTTTCTACTGTGCTTTGAGGGACTGTTGGAAAATTTTGAGACCGTTTCGGTCTAAAACACCTTTAAAAAAACACTGGTTGTGGCGATAATTTCTGGCACGCGCAAGTTCGTTTGATTTTTTATTAAATCCGATACAAACAACGAACATTGGTTCGAACGTTTTTTTTGACGTGAACGTTCGCCGCTTGCTTTTGAACTGAACTGTAACGTCGTTCGTTTTCCCGTTAACGTGCCACCTTTACTGTCCACCCACCTGTAGGCGAAAATAATATCACACCGGTTGCAGACGGAGTTAGCGAGTGTTACGAGCCGGTTGCAGTGACATCTTTTCTTGCCAGTTGTGTCGGGCCCGAGTGCCAGTGAACCTGTTGTCGAACTAAATTGAAATATGAAACACTATAAATCAGTGGAGTTTTTATCAAA
>JGI24159J19872_10007532_pt1 | contig 14259 bp, 6 predicted proteins | sample Ectturendosymbi4_FD_19872 | JGI IMG/M metagenome (IMG submission 19872) | reverse complement strand
GTAAAAGCTATTTCCCACTACAAACATTTGGGGTTTGTATTAGATATTGAGCTTTCAGATGACAAAGACATTCTGAGACAACTGCGCAATATCAATATTATGAAGCACTAATGCGAGCTTCTTTTTTCTGATATTCGAACGCAGTGAAAATGTACTTTTTCGCTCCTTCTGTAGGTCCGTGTATGAATTATAATTCAGTCAGTCATGCATCCAGAGATTTCGTGTGACCTGTAACATTGTTTGCAAAACTCTATACAACCTGCCATGGTGATAGAGTGTTAGTAGTTATCAGGTTCAGTGTAACATTCCTACATTTGAGGCCTTATTGAAAAAAATGTGTAGGCCTACCTGTTTCCTGAACGATGCAAGAAATCCAACAATGTATGGTTGCGCGCTTTGATGCACTCAGATTGTTTATACCGGTAATCGTCCGTATTCTTTAAACACTACGACCGTACTTTACTTTGTGATCGAGTGCCCGGACGTTACAATGTTAATTAGAGGCCATGTGCAGACCACAACGCATTCGTACTTCACAAGTCCTTAGTCAGGGTTGGACTCTATTTCTTAAACATACTATTTTCGTGTCCTACTCTAGATGTAGTGTTGTATCAAGTGTTACGAATTGGCGAACAAGTGTCTGTAATCCTGTGGTCCCACCACCAACTCCATTACAAAACTTTCTGTGACTGTTATTATCTTTCAATCAGGTATGAATCTGTGCTATGCAGATAGTGTATGCTTGTGCTCTATTGACTTCTTGTCTGGTTCAAAGCTTAAAGTATTAAAATAAATATCAGTGAATATTTTCAAAGATCATTATATGCTTATCGGTAAATATAGTTTATCTTCCTCAGCCTTTTTGCCATAAGAATTTTTAGGGGCATGATTGTCGAATGGGAGGCCAAGGCAGCTCTATGATTTTTAAATTTGACATCTTTTTAAGGTTGTTTTCTTATTTTCGAGTCGTGGAAATCTAATTTTGCCACTTCTTGCACCCCCCTGCAAAAATATTTTTGGCACACCTTTGGAAAATCCACTATTGGCCCCTCCCTGGAAAGAAAATTCCGGCGCTCATGTTTAGGGGTACATGCTCGTCTATGGAAATGCTGAAGGGGTACATGGACAGAGAGAGTTTGGGAAACCTTGTTATAGAGGGTTTGAATGCCTCTCTAGCTCTATCGCCTGGCGAGTTGTGGCTGAAATAGTCCAAGACGATATATCGTCTTTTCTGGTCCCGAAATGGTTGTCACGTTTGAAAACGCAGTTGTTTTTCCAAAAGGAAGTTATTAAACAACGAGAGGCTAGGTCACATAAGACACACATAAACATACCCACCAATAGAGACCATATCATCCAGACTTAAAACGGTTTTAAAACTAATCAGCAGCGACCCGAAGACACTTAACGTTAGACTGCAACTCTGCTACAATTACTGTTTAACAGTTACTGTAAGAGGATTCTGTGATGCAGATGGGAGATTGTAAACTCAGCCTCAGGCTGAACAAGCTTGAGACATTCCTTTTTACTACATGACAGCATTAACAAGTAACATGTCGTACTTTGATAGATTAAATAAGCATCAATGCTTCGCATAGAAATTTGCATATTGCATTGTACCTGTTTATTTGATATCCTTCAGAAAGCGCTAAGGCTTTTTACATGTTTTATAGATTTTTGTGAAAGTATAGAAGATTTTTTGTTTCATTTCGTACTCCTGTGTATCGCTTTTCTACATTCTGTAACGCGCCCCAAGTGTGTCTTTCATCAAACAAGCTCAAAATAACAAATCGGTCTTTTTCGTTGTTTTCAACAATCCGTATTTTCAATGTGAAACCACGAAATGTTACTGGCGTTAACACTTTTCTTGGTTTGTGATACACAGGACGGTTAAGATGAAGACGTTACTTGTCGCAAATTCAACAGCTTTCTAAAATTGTGGAGCTTTCAATGTGTTGATGAAAACTTCCAAGCTGATTTTTACAAATACGATTCAATATTTTCAAGAGGTAGTCAGAGAAGGTTGATATCACAACCTTTAGGAAATAGTGTCTTGTCAATCTTGTAGTTCGCATTGTAATTTTTTTTACTAATTAACAAAACTTTCACTAATATCTGTGTAGGTTGGCAGAATAATTTCTTTTACATTCCATTGCACGCCAAACCAGGCAAAGGTGTTACTGAAAAGGAATTAAACAACCTCCTTGACGTTTATGATTCGTCTTCAAAAATGTTTAATACTCCCGTAAGTACAGAAGTGTTTGACTAGTTGAAAATGACAACCATATCTTTTATCGAATGAAGCGTTGAAACGCCGCAGCAACGTGGCAATTAAAAAAATTTGTGCTTGCTAAAATACAAGGAATATGAGTAATCGTTTTGTAGAAAGTCTTGGATGTGCATAAAACTGATAGTTTCATCCTTCTCATCTACATTTAAATTAAGTTTGCCAGTTAAGACGCCATGAGATTTTTGGTTTGGAATTTAAATGGCTGATACATGAACTACTTCGTCAGATTGTTGTCGTGACGAAAAGAAATTCATGACTATAGAAAACACTCATATACGGCACATTTTAATTAGTAGAACCACGCACTTGAAAAACCAGAATTCACATGCAAATCACCACTAGCGGCAAACAATAGAGAAGTATAGACATCAAAACATCTTAATATTGATTTGTTTTTGATCTCATACTTAGGCCGTGTTGTATGAGGCTATTTAGCATCACGGGTGAAAAATAAGGCGCACGTAAAATTGTCAGACCTTGAAAGTGAGCACGTAAAGATATTAAAAGATGTTGGGTGAGTATGTGCTGCACCGAATCGATGCGGATATGTTGCTTTGGTTGAAAGCATCAAGTGCGTTGACAGCATGGGAAACCTGATGCGGGAATAGGATACGAGACGGGTAACCTTCTGAGGCTGCCATTGTCCTTAGTGCTAAAACATGTATCAAAGTTACTTGAATCAGGATAGTGTTTGTAAATTTTTAGATCAAAAAAAAGTACCCAGGGTTGAAGTAATCGGCGGTTTTCCCATTCGCCATCGCAGATTTTTTACCTGGTGGGAAACAGGGTCTCTACTTGTGGATAACTTAAGAATGTGTCTGTAACAAGATTTTCCAGAGTGGTCCTCTGCGATTTTCTAATGGGACCCTATAAAACCCGAATCCAGTCCTTGTTGCCCTTTATTGTGACGACCGATTTGCACTGGTATTGATCGTATTTGTGCATTTCATGGTAGCAAACACCAAAATTATAGAGTTGGATAAGCAGGGGGGAAGTTGTGTGCAGCAACATTTTGCTGAAACAGGAGTTACAACGAAAAGGCCTTGTTGCAGGTGCTGTTGTGTAGAAGAGAATTGCATTGAGTCAGCTGCTTGCGCAGACAGCAATACAGCACACATGAAAAGAGAGATTGTGTGCTGCGCTATCACGTTTCTAAATGACACAAGGCGGAGGATAATTGGATGACATTTAAATTGTAGTTTAAAACTTCGTGAAAAAGAAAACAATACGGAAAAAAAAATTGTATTTCTGTTGCTGAAAAAACAGTTTTTATAATTTACATGTCCTCATTTACAACAGTTCTTTTTGTAAAAACGAGATCAGTATTTTTGAAAAGAGTGTTACTGTGAAATTCAATATTTTCACGAACACTTACTAATCGTATTTAGCAAAACAACAAATCTTTGAAAAATTGGTACAATATTAAATGATTTCCTCTGTTACTTTGCCTGAAAGCTCAGTATAAAATTTCGCAAGAGATATTTCAACAGATGATACGAAAAAAGTAATGTTCTATCAACAATGGGTGATACACGCCAAATGCTTTAATGCGTCAACGTTTCTTTCTCAGTTTTTATGTTTGCATTAAACGACGTGAACATGGTTTTGATATTTTGCCTATGCATACGGAAAGTGCAGTGCTAACTAACTGCTGTTATTTATTTATTCAGTTATTTCCGACACATGGTCCACAGGGTTGCGGAGAAATCCAAGGATACATAAATGCTAGACACAACACATCGCCGCTTAGGAATTAGGCGACACACAATAATTAAACTGAAGATGAACAGATAATGAAACAATGTACCGACAACTACTCCACTCAATTATTCTCATACAGAAGCATTACATAATGAGAGAAAAATGGAAATTAGTGAAAGGCATTAGACAGTTGAAGTGAGAAGATGATAAAGATAAATGAATATGAAAGCATACAAATTGTTTCTTACCAAGACATCAAACGTTCTGACGAGATAGGTAACTTGATGTGGGCGAACACGTACATTCCTTGGCATGCACTGTACTGCAAAATTGCATTGGCATTATTTTGCGCAACTGAGAGGCAACTAATGCCGGACAGCGTGCACTACATCACAGCTGCCAGTCATAGCTTGCTTCGCATGCAATAGGCACGAAACAAGGTGTTTTTATTTTAGTATATAACTGGAAAGGTGACTTGAGTTTGTTTGTCGCACTAATAAGTGTTGCGATTTGCCTCTGTCATTGTCATCTTTTAGTGAGGCATGAAGTAATTGAAGTAATATGAAGTTGTGTGAGTTGTCCAACGGACTTAATATCTACCCCACTCAGGTAAACAACCCATGTTGTGCAATGTAGTTTTAGGGAAAATTCTACGCCAACTTTTCTTTTATAATTAAGGTCAATTTCATGTTCAGTAGCTTTGTTTCAACTTGCTACAAAGATCGATTAAAGATGTGTCAATTGTTTTAATATATCACTCAACAAATTTTTGGTCATCCACGTGACAAACTTTTGAAACCGCTGTGAAATCAAACAGTCTGTCACAATGAAAGCTTGGTTGAATTATTTCAAGGTTTACCTGACAGGTTCACTAATGGGCACACTCTTGTTTTGTTACCGAACAGGACGGCGTCATTGCTGGCGACCTCAACGCTGATCAACCTTACATGACCCCTTGCAGCAGAAAAAAGTTACTGTTGAAAACCGATAACAGGTTTCGGTGGATAACCACTGACGGCGATTACACAAACGTGTTGGGCATGGACAAGGCCTACGACCGGTAGGTGAAAGAGGATCTTAGAGGGGTTTGTATTATACTGTATGTACAACAAATAAACGCTTTTCGCAGTTTGTTCTAGGAAAGCATTCTGCCAATCGGCTAGTTTTCGCTTGTTGCAAATATCGAAAATAAATTTGATGTTAAGAAAGAAGCTAAAAACGGGGCAAATCAGGTATCAAGAAACTTATAAGAAGAGCTAATTGTTCTGATCAGTGTTTATTGCCAAGTTCTGACAAAGACTATACTCAGTCGTTTTGAAAACTGTCTGAAATTGCTACACTTACAACCTAAAAACCAAAATCTGTTACATTCATCAATGCATATTTCTTGTTCCTGATACATAGTTCAGTCTTCATATGGTTCTAATTTTTCAAGATTCATGCCGTTTCTTCGCATATGTCAGCAAACCTTTCTTCAAAGTAATCAAGAAGTACTTTCAAATTAAAAACTGGACAAGCGTCGTGTAAGCGTTTGAAAGCATGGCATCACCGTGGGTCAGGGGCGGGCAATTAATTTTGTTCTGGGGCCACATTTGGAAGGCTGCGTTTAGCGGGGGCCGTACGTTGTAATGGAAATAGAAGCAAGTCTCTGACAAGTTAGCCTCAGCAGTAAGTTGGAGGAAATCCTAGATTTGAAGATTTTTTCTGAATGCTTCCGCGGGCTACTGAAAACGCTGCGGCGCGCCGCATGTGGCCTGCGGGCCGCTAATTGCACATCCCTGTCCTAGTTGCATAATTTAGTGTGTCGTTTCTAGGAACACATGGAACAAGTGCGTGTTAAAAATTTCTAGCTGCCAAGTAAAATTTCATAGTACGAACCAGGCGTTTTAACATTTTCTGCCATACAAGCGTTTCACGTTGAAAATTTTGAAGTTAAACCACACCAAAGTTTTGGATTTGCAAAAGTAAGAAATCTTATATCCTCAAACTTCATCCTGGTAGTGAAAAATTGGCTATTCCAATTTATGCTTTTTTATTTACTCCCATTGGACAGGTTGTATTAGCGTATTGCATTTCTTCAGTTTTCGCAGCTTAGTTTCGCAAATCCGATCGATCAGTTTGCAACACTAACCGCGAAAGTGCGCATACTAAAAATTTAATTATGTTCCTGTCAAGTGCCATGGTGTACAAGCTTTATGCATTTACAGATTTGTCACTTTTCCAATGAACTTGTGTGAAGCAACTTGTTGCTTTTTACCGGAAATATTTCTAATATTTTTCGATTTTGAACCAAAAAAGTGTTGTGCCGTTGTTTTTGTTCTTCATGTAGTGTTTTTTCCTGTTTCAACATAATCATGTAAAAAGAGCACTGAAGTTTGCAGCAAAGAGTAAAGTCTAAAAATTATCAAGCAGTTACAGCTTATTTATATCAAGTACTATGGTTTTTATGCGGTGCTAACAATGAACCTTTTGTTTTGATGAAGAATTATTGTAGCCGGAAATCAAATGAGACGCAACTCACACGTGCCACCTGGTGGGGTTGTATTTAGATTTGATGGTATACTTAATAGATATCCAAAACTACAGGTGAGAAAGTTCATTTTAAGATTTCCGTAATTAAGCAAAATTTTTGTCAAGTTCAAAATAAATTGTTTTTGCTTGTCTCTATTATCAGCCTTAATCACAGGGAGGAAAACTACCCTGGAAAAATTGACTTTAGCCGGCATAATTAGAAGACATTAAACATTCAATGATGTAAATATAAAATATCTCCAGTACTGTTGCAACAAAAGCTTTAAAGTGGATTACTTTCGAAAACGAAACGTCATTTTTGAAATCCAGTCGAAACATGGCTTTATTTTGCCGCAATGATTTACGTTTTGAACGACTGGCTTACCCTTTGACGTCAGTATCTGGGATCGTAAAACTGTTGTTACAAGCTTATACCAATTTTTGACAAAGTGTTCATAAGGAATTGCTAAAATTTGCAATGTCGACTCAGAGCCACACCCTTGAGACAAATTTGCTATTGTAGATGTTTGTCAAAAACGTTTTGTCTTAGTCTATCGTTTTTTTCGTGTATGTCGTCTTCACGTTCGTATGAGCGTTTGGTGTAAATGCATTGTGTCAGTGTCCCTTGTCATCAAATGATATGTAAAAACAGTCAATGATTCTCTCAAAAACCACGATGTTTTGCCAAATCTACAACATCTGATGTTTCATGCATAAAGAATTAATGTATACGTAGAATCAATAACGTTACTTGTAGAATTAAACTGGGTAAGGTGTGTGTTTTTGTGCTGGCGTCCTTCGGAAATTGTTCTGAAATTATTTTGTTCAGTCTCTTTGCATTGTAACACAGCTTGATCATTGAAGTTGTTTTCCAGGCAAAAGACATCAGTGACCATTTTCCAGTGCAATTTGATCTCTGTTGAGGGGAAATTCCTGGACAAATATTCCAGCTTGCACAATTCACGTTTTTTTTATAACTGGTTGATTTGCTCAATTTGTGTAAATTTCAAAGAAGCGCATGTGCCGACCTGAACTGTGGCGATTATAAGGAAATATAAACAGTCGAAAAAACGAAGCAAGGGATGCATCCCACGGTTGTGAGACTGCAAGCGATTTTAATGCACTTTTTGTAAGGATATCGAGAGCTGCGAAAAAGATGGAAGTTTATTGATAAGAGCAATGAGTTCAAATTTAGTCCCTATTCAACAAAAGGGTTTCGTTTTGTAGAAATGTTCCTGCCTGCAGATAACAATTAAAAGCTCTAGGTTTGCAAAAACTTTCTAGGAATTAGCCGACTGGAATCGGATTTCATCTTTTTGCGATCGTTTGAAACTTTCACGTATCTGAATTCATGTAACTTCTCTCTACGTGTGAGATAAGCAAGGAATCTATTGGCAAATGTTTAACAGGACAGCGATTTCACGTAATACTACGCACCGCCAGTCCTGAAATCTGCAAATAACCTAATAGTTGAAACGTTGAAAGGCTGAAACATATGCAGAGAAAGCAAACAAACTCAAGATTAAAGTGAATAAATCACGACAAAAGCTGAGAAAGTTCAAAAAACTGGAAAATAAGTTTTTCTCAAATAATTGCGTTCACTGCAACTGCAAATCTAAGTGAGGCTGTAGGTTTAGGCTACATTTTCCCCACCTGCTAACTTTGAACACATAGAAAATAGTTAAATCTGAAGGCAATGATTACATACAAAATGCCTACCAAAATTGGGCAAAAACTTACAAATTGCACGCACCTTGTGTAACCTTCTGTTACGTAAACTCCTCAGTGATAATAAAAAATGCACAACCACTCGCCTACTCTCATTCGTACTCGTTTAATCCCATATTGATCATAAACCATCAATGACGCAAATCATTCACTTCAGCGAAACGGAATCACAACACCAGTGACTTTATCTTACATGCAGGACTTGTGCCTTTTCCACAGGAAAACGGGAACAGTAAATCGGCCTTGTGCCTTTACAGCGTAAATACAATAAAACGGCCTTTCGCCTTTACACAGCAAAAAAGAAGTCAAATCGGCCTTGTGCCTTTTTTGAGACGGTGGTTTGTTGTTGGCACTATTTACTGCAATGGTCTTGCAGCGCCGCGATTGAGTTTGTACAATTTCTGGTTTCATTTCACTCGGTTTGTTTTTGTGTTCTGGGTGTGTTCCCTGCAGCTCTTCAGCACCCCGTGCGCCTAGCAAGAAAGTCTACAGTACATACCAATTTACAAGGTCTTGACAAAAACCGGCCGAGAGTCGATCTCTCGACCTACCCACACACACACATACACTCACACACACAGATGCACTTACCACTAGACCACGGGCTGGTCGCCTTGTACCTTTACAACGAATCAGCTTTGTGCCTTCTTTACCAAAGTGACTGAACAACTTTTAATCATGAGTCGCAAGGCACGCTTGTTTACACTACACCAATCGGCGATGAAGCCTAGAGCAATCACAAACTCTCGAGGTGTCCTTGCTTTGAGGAAGACTAAAAAGCAAATCAATAGTATGTCAGGGCCTTGCAACAACTGTGTATTTTGTGGTTACCATGGCAAACGCAACAAGTCCATCGTGCCATGCGTTCCACAAACTATCAATCTTTCCTGGTAAACCAAACCTTAACATGCACAAACTATGCTATTTATGTAGCCACTTGTGTGATACGCTATGAAAAATATGTCGGCCAAATCATGATCAAATTTTCCACGAGATGTTCATCGCACCGCAGTAAGTGGAACAAACCAGACTGTAAAAATACCAAAGATCGAAGGCATTGTCAAACCACATATACATAAAACTTGCAATGTTACTTTTGCCGAACAACCCAGTTTTCACTCTCTGGATAAGTGTGAAGATAAATGGTATCACAAACGTGATGAAAAAATTACTATTCAAAACGCAATCCTTCCCAGGGTGAAAAATTTTTGCTGTCTCTTGCGATGTTCGTTAATGTGTTACGAACTTTTTCACCACCACTGTACAGGGAATGTTGTGACCATCCGTCACAGCGTTTTGAAACACGCACGTTAGAGTTCGGTTGCCATAGCTACGAATACAGTCTTGCCCATGTATTCTGCCGACGCTCTGAATCATACCGCGTGTTGTTTCAAGCTTGAAAGGGTCTGCCTTGCTCAGTGATTATTGGCGTCATATGGATTCGAAGTTCCACTGAACGCAATTATTTGAGAAAGACGTATTTTCCAGCTGTTTTGTTCTTGGGTTTGCTTTGCTTTCTCAGCTCTTGTTTCAGCCTTTCAACGTTTCACCTCATGTTACGTCAAATCAAGTCATGTTTGGGCTGCAACTTGGCAGCAAACAACGCATTTCAAATGACAAAGCTTGAACAAACAGCACAGGCTAGAAGAAAGACGGTCAAAAGCCCAACCTTTAATTAATGACCATCAAATTTCAATAGTACAGGGGAGGCACAAAACATTAGTTCAAAACAAAAACAAAACAAGGCAAAAATTTTGCTCAGTTTAAGGTAATCGATTAAAAAACATCTTACAAATCACATATATATCTCACCAAACAGTCAATAACTAGCAAGCGAACGCGATTTCACTTGGTGCAAAAACATATATAATAGTAACGCAATAATCTGATCAGAAATGCAACCCCACGGAACAGGTTCCACATACTGCAACACTTTTTTACCATACTCAGTTCTAACACGCTTATGAAGAAAACTTTCTGAATCCTGTTGCCTTGTGCCATGATCACGCATGTTGCACAGTTTTGAAAAAAATTATCAAAAAAGAGGGCAATTTTATAGACTCCTCCGCAATCAATGATGCAGTATTGCAAATGTGAATGAAAGAAACTAAAATGGATTAAATGGAATATTTTCATGTCAGCAAAATGTCTAAGTTTACACACTAGGCCGCAGGCTTGAGAAAGTTTCCCACAGATGCTGCTGATTTGCAATTTGCATTAAAGTTCTTTTATCAATCATACAATAACTTCAACATACTTAATACTGTCAGTTTGCTGTACTTTCACACCTTTCATGCATGTTTCAAATTTACCGTTTGAGGAAAGTGTTGCAGTTATCATATAAAAACATGTTGCAGTTAATATCACATTCACCTGCGAGCATTGGTAGCAGATTCAAGGACAGACGATGCGTGTAGTGTTGCGTAAAATCGATGTCCTATTAAAAGTCGGTCGATACGTGGTTATCTTACATGTGGGTGGAGAGGAGTAACTTGAATACGCACAAAAAAGAAATCTTTGAAACTAAATGTGTCTCATCAACAACAAAACCTGGAATCTAATTTCCCATGCAGCTTGTTGACTTGTAAAGTATTGCAAGTAAATATTGAGTGATCGTGATATTGCTGGAATATGAGAAGGAACCTACGGTGCACTCAATTCCTACTGTGGGGAAAGACCAATGAAAGTGATAATTGTTACTCAAACACCACCGAAACACCATGCTGCATCACAGAAATCTGTCACATCCAAGGAAGAGTGTGAACTAATAAGTTTAATAAATGTCCGACAACCTTCACCACAAAACAATACGCTTAATCTGCAGATTACAAACCAAGACAGATGTAGCTGTTAACGCGCTGATCGGTGTCATAAAAACTAAAACCTGTTACTAAACAAGCAGATGACGTTACAGGCAAACACGTAGTAGGATTAGAGCAGCTGCTAACGCAACTGTGCAGCAACACATCGAACATTAGAAAACTATCGGCCAAACGCAGTGCCAACATTTCTTTTTAGGTTCAAACGCCATCCACCGCGATTTTTTGCGTGTAGCCTTCAATTCACTACATCGGGTTCTCCGAACTACGACCCGCCTTCAAAGACATTTCATCTGACCCGCAAAGGCGTTTTGCCAATAACGAAAAAATAATGCATTTTAGAAAAATTTGTGATTTGGTAGAATGCAACATATCCCACAAAACAATCACATTATGTGAGATGCTCGGCCCTCGAACTGTTGTGTAGCGGCTTATGTGGCCCTCTGAAAAAAATTTGGATACCCCTGCAAAGTCTCTAATGCAGATAGAAGTAACAAAAGAATGTTAACGGAGCAACGCCTTTGAGATGTTTTCAGGAGTGTCTTGGAGCATTCTTCACAATCTGTTCTCTTGCACTATTAGTAGCTTTGCCCTCGGGGATCTGCAGCACAAATGAACTCTGTGCTTTGCAGCCTTACATTCCCCATTACATTTTGTAAATCAGCCTACCTGCAAATCAACACAGCAAAATGCAGCGGTGCTGAACATAAACGTGTTAGCACCATCTGTACGTGTTTTCATTGCTGCCGCCACATTTCCATGTTGTTGTGCTTTCATCTATCAGTGTGTACTTTGTTACCTCCATGCGCGTGGAAGTTCTAATTTGTGTATGGGTGTGAAGATGTTAAGCAATAACATTTCTTCTCATAGAGGGATGACAAGAAGATTTTCAGATTTTTCATGTGAGGTCTATCCATTTTTTTCAAAAACTGCATTGGAATTAAATTAGGCGTAGGTTTTGACGCATGTTTTGCCATCAGCAAATACCAAAGGTGCAAAAACCTAACAAATTGTTTCAAAACAAGTGATGTGTGTTTTTCTTATGCCATAACGCTTTTCATACGATTTTGTTTGAAATCCTCAAGACGGGGTTTCTCTGTGGGCCAGAGAAAAGTGTTTCACGCGCCACGGGCTGTTATGTTTGAAAATGGATTTGTTTTGCAAGTTGAATCTTTTAATCGAAAACTTAGGTATTCCTTCAGCTAAAAACGTCAAAATACACGCGCTTTCACCATTATGAGTTCGAAAGTATTGGGATATGGAAAGTTCCACGCGGCAGAAACGCAAAAAGTTTTTAATAGGGGAGCTGTACGTTTGTGCAAGGGGGCTTGAAATTTGAAAATTTGATAAAAATCCACTGATTTACAGCCTTTTATATTTCAATTTGGGAGGTTGGAGCTTTGTTTGGGGGATGAACCCACCAAATTCCCCTGTGGCAACGGAACTGCCACGTAGTGCACAATATGCACTTACTGAAGGCATTTTGAGGCAGATAGGTGGCACTTGCTGCCATGAACACGAAATCTAGACGCAGGCTTATTGTGGAAGAGATAACTTGATCTGTGCATTACCACGTATTCAGCCTCGAATAGCCAGGCTTTCTAGCAACAAACAAGCTCAGCCTTCATTGATTGTAGGGCACGTTTTGCTATTAAATGTTGTTTTTATTTCTGCTCTGTGCATGTGCAACTGTTGCCGCATTAGAGAAGTTGTGTTGCACAGTGGGTAGGCCACGGACCCTCTGCTTGTTTGTTAATTGGGTTACATGCTTGAAAAGGTGGGAACCCCTGCTCTACGCGGTTCTTTGTCTCAAGATTATAATAAACAAACTGAGAAAGGTTTCCAGATAAATGTCTTTTTGACGGCAGAGCACTATGCAATAATTAAAAATTTTGTTTACTTTTAACTAAACAAATTTTGACTCATCTATGTAGGACGCTATTCAAACAACTTTGAAATATGGCTTAATTTAAACAAGTTTACAAATGGGGCATAAACGTTTCCATAGTTACTGAACAGCACAGCGTCACTCCTGGCGATCTGAATGCTGATCAACATCACATCACTACCTGCAGCAGACAAAACGCACGGTTGAAACCTGATCGAAGATTCCGGTGGATAACCACTGGTAATCACTACACAAATATGGGCAACAAGAAGAAGGCCTACGACTGGTATGTGAGACGGTTTTTATACACAAGTATAAATAGGTCACTTTTAGGATACATGTGTTATCATGACGCTCCAATTGTGAACTTGTCTATGTGCGATTACCATATGTCAGTAACAGCGTGTTCAGGGAGCGCATTCTGCCTGTCTGGTTCTTTTTGTGTGCTTCCAAAAAATGATATTGAACTTGATGTTATGAAAATATAAATAAAATACGGTGCAGATGAATTATATCAAAACACGTAGAAAATCAAATGATGTATTTTGCATGAAAATGTTGATTGCTTGGTCTTTGGCAAACCACTATACTCAGTTGTGTTGAAAGCTGTCGTGTTGAACACTGTGTTCACGCCGTCAGAATCATAATCTATTATGTTCATCAATGCATCTTTCATGCTTTTAATACACACTGAATCCTGCAGATGACTCTGATCTGTTAAGTTTAGGTCGCTGTTGCGATCATGGTAACACAGGTATTGTAAAAATAATCGAGACTTGATTCAATTTCCATTGGGCAAGCGTGACAACCTTTTTCAGGGTGGTGGTTGTTATAGAAGCTAAGCCTTTTGAGTGTACTTTCTTGGAACTGGAATGTGCTTAAAATGTTCACAAAATTTTTCCGAAAAGCTTGCAGGGTATTTCTATCTTCCAAGTTAAAACTTGTTGTACAAACCATGTTTCTTTAAATTTTGCATGTTGCTGGCAAACAAGTGTTTCTTTTAAAAAATTGGTGTTAAATTGTGCAAACAAAGTTGAATTCGAAAAATTAAGTAACCCCTAACATCCCCGAAACCTTCAAAATTTACTTTCTTTGTTAAAAGAAGTTTTTTTGAACATATGCCTATTAAGTAGGTTGGAAAAGCGTATTGCGGCAAGTTAGTTTTCGTAACTTATTTGCAATACGCATAGTTTTCGGATATTATCTCCAAAATGCACATTTTGTACAATACATAAATACAGATCCACTACCACCAAGGTATAATTACAAGTCTTACATCTGCGGAAATTTTATCTCCTTTGCAAAACACTTATGTAATAACT
>JGI24159J19872_10007531_pt1 | contig 14259 bp, 7 predicted proteins | sample Ectturendosymbi4_FD_19872 | JGI IMG/M metagenome (IMG submission 19872) | reverse complement strand
AGGCTGTACAGTACAACATGCAAGATTTCACTGTGCATGATACCAAGTTTGAACAAATATCACACTTCAAAACATCTGTAGGCTACATTCCCTTTTGTGTTGTACCACAATTCCTTGCTTTTTGGCATATCGCAACTCATTGTTTTCATCCCTACAGTATGGGAAGAGAGTATGGTCAGTCAACATAGTGGTGCTAAACAACAAGGGAAGTCTCTTGCTGCAACTGCATTGCAGCAATGCACTGCATACAGAGCTGTTCAAACCCTCAAAAGACTCAGCAACTCTTCAAGTCTGCAATGAAAAAAAAATTTTTGGTTTTGGATTTTTTGTGAATGATGTCATAAGCAAGGTAGGTTTTCAAGTTTTCAATGGCAACTAGGCTCGAATTTGAGTCTTTTGCGACTTGACTGACTTTCTAGCATTTCAGGTTCATAAATTTATGACCTAAAATTATTTTAAAACAAAAATTCAAATTATTTAACACTTTGGCGTCTGGCGACTTTTGAGAGAAAACAACCAGACCGCACGTGGCTTTGTGTGTGCGTAACTCAGGTGTCAGAAGTGGTAGACAGCTGTTCAAAGGATCAAAAGACTTGGCAGTCTTCTAGTTTGCACTCGAACAAAATTTTTTGCTTGGAGGATGCGAATTTTTTGTTCGAGTGACATCATAAGAAGAGGACTTTTTGGCCACCTTGGCCGACTTCACCTGGCCCTGAGCCTAAACCGTTAGATGGTAGCATTTTGCTTAAGTTTTTACTAGAAACTAAGCTACAATCCAAGTCTTTTGATACTTTGGATGACCTGCTGGGGTTTCGGCTTCAACAGTTACGATCTAAAGTAATAAAAATATTTGACTTATTAACTAAAATTATGACCTAATAACAACAAAACTACTAATTAATCCAGTAATTAGATAATTAATTTGTTTATTTTAGGTCATGACTTTTGAACCAGAAACGCTAGAAAGTCGATCAAAGGCTCAAAAGAGTCGGACTCGAGCCTAGTTTCCAATAAAAACTTCAGCGAAACACTTTGGCCTAGCAGTTGGGCCCTAGGCCAGGCAACATGAGCCAAAATGGCCCAAAAACTACTTCACTAAATGACGTCACTCATAAAAGATCCGCAACCCCCAACCAAGAAATTGTTTTTCGAGTTCAGACTAGAAGACGGCCAATCCGTTTAAGCCCTTGAACAGCTCTCTAGCGCAATCGATGGAGGAGCTATGGCGTTGGTAAAGCAACTGAAAACTGCTGGTTTTTGGCCGAAATCTAGGTACAATATATTCGTAGACCGGCTCTAAAAGTGTTAAACAAAAAAATCAATTATCCAATTATTGGATTAATTAGCAGTTTTGTTGTTTTTAGGTCATAATTTTTTAACCCGACACCCTAGCAAGTCATCCAAAGTATCAAAAGACTCAAAGACTCAGATTTTAGCCTAGTTTTCAACAAAACAATGAGCACAATACTATGATCTAGTGGTTTGGGCCTAGGGCCCGATGAAGTGGGTCAAAAGGGCTTAAAACAACTCCACTTATGACGTCACTCACAAAAAAACGAAACCCAAAACCAAAATATTTTTTTTATTGCAGACGCAGACTTCTCAAGTCTTTTGAGGGTTTGAACAGCTCTTTAGCGCAATCGTCGGTGGAGATATTCCCACACAAAAACATGTGCAAACTGCTGGGTTTTGGCCTCAACTCACTGGAAGCCAAGGTGTTATGTTACTGTGCTACAGCTTGGGGATCTGCAAAGACAGCACATTTAAAACCAATTAATGAAAAACAAACCAACATATTGCACAAAATAGCATTGAGCAGTTATGATGCACATGTAAGCCCCATTTACAAACTACCTAACTTCTTAAAATATATATTTTAGACATGGCCAATTTAATGTATTGATATTAGGACAGTCTACTGCCCTGCGTTACAACAGTTCATTCATTTTTCCATTAATACTGTATATATATAGAATATGCTGCTGGTTTTTGCATTGAGACATTTTGGTCACTGAGAAGTTTCGGTTACTTGTCTCATAATAGTATTAAAAGGCACCATAACAATATTCACCAGTTTATATTTTCAGACACTGTCACTGAATTGACTTAATTTTTTTGCTCATTTAAATAAAATTTGGTGTGTGACTGAAAAAAATCAGATATGCCGGCAATGAAAACTACTTTATTCTTATAATAAATAGCAATACTAGAAAAAAATTGCTATCTTAGAAAGTGATATGGAGAATACGTAATTCTGAATACAAAAATAAGCCTTTCAAGACGTTTAAAAACCTTATCATTTCTGTGACCATCCTAATTTTGTAAATATAGTTTTACGTTTTTCCAACTGAGTATTTACTTAATTGCTGTTTTTATATTTGTGAAAATTGCCTGTTTTATTTGCTGTTTGCTCTTCTATTTTCCCAAGCAGTACCACTGGTGCTTCTTTGTAAACTTTATTTAATTGGATAAGGTAGAAATTGCTTGAAAAATACACATATCATAAATCCATGCATTCTTCAAATCCAATTTGCCTAAAATGGAACTTTTTTACGCAAAATACATTTGGCATCCTCTTGCTGATTTATTTTCTAACTGCAATGTTGATTATTGTCAAATACTGTACTATAAAATCAACTCAATATTCTGAAGTCTCTGGTTGATAAATCCAGACTCTGCTTTATACATCTATTTTCAATTCAATGTGTGCTGTGTTTGCAAACAAATGCTTAATCTGATGCAATAGTCTGTTAATGAAAAATATCACCATTCTGTGTTGCATGATCTCATTTCGCCAGGATTTACCTCTAAATCTTATTTTTGATCATGTAGCCAAGGTATGTTTTCTAGTTCACGCACTACCTGCAAAGCTTCAGTTGCAAAATTAGTTCATGATTAATAGCATTTTTACCATACAGGTTGATTGTTTTGCTGCCATCTAAGCACCGATTTTTAAAATTGCTGCTTATTAAATCTGATCTTGGCTAAGACCAATGTGCATTGATTAACCAGTGTTATGGAGCATACGTGAAACAACAAGCTGCATAAAATGTGAAGTTCCCAAATGGGAGTATCGGTTAGTGAACCTAAGGATTTTTTACATCTTCTGGGTGCAAGCTTTTGTTTCATATCCACCCGCTTGTGAAGAAACATTACAATTTGCACATTAAGTTAGGTCTAAGTGTTGAGTACATATAGTTCATTCTATAACTTACCATGCTTTTCATCTGACATTACTTCTGTTCCAGGTATATCCACTATTCCAACTTTAAACTGAAATCGGGATTTCACCCAGAGTAGCTTAATGTACACAACACAACAAAAAAAACAGAATCAGTGCTTGGTATACAAATAAATAATAATGTTAACTTCAGAAGTTAAACTCTGTGAATAAAAAATGCAGAGAAACACAATAAGTGGAATAAATAAAATGTCACACAACTGCAAACTAAGGTTTAGTCATTAACTGATTGATATTTGCGCATATTGTGATGCTTCACAGAGAACCTTGGCCTAGTTCTGATTTGTCCAAGTTGTTGAACTAGGGGCTATAACCAATGTAAGCACAGATGACTCCAGTTAATTAAAAATACATATCAGTCAAACGCCACACAAGAACACATCAGCTCTACTGACAACAGCAACAGAAGTATGACATTCTAGGCAGATCACCGATGGAATGCGAAGTGGTTAAAATACACTACAAGACTCCGTACTTTCATCCTGGACACCGGCCCTTGTGGAATGACCCTTCTGAGAACAGCATGGGTCTGACTTAACGACCTCTGCACCAGTATCTGACGTTTCCGCTCCTACTTGCACAAATTGGGTATGACCCCTTCTGTGGCCTGTGAGTGTGGTGAAAGAAGAACAAACTGTTGACCATGTCATCCAATATTCAATCTATCGACCTCACGATGGACTGCACAGCCTGACGGTTCTGGATGATGAGACAATTGAATGGCTGCTCAACACCTGCCCCAAGATCTAGTGCGGCCAAGCAGAGGTTAGTAACAACTGGCTTAAATGATGAAGAAGCTCAAATGCATAAACTGCTTTATCATATAAGATTCTGGAGTCCCAAACCAAAACCAGTCATACGTGAAGAAAATAGTCCAATTAAATGTATAATGTTTAATCGCATGCACTGGGTATTCATATAGAAATGTTGTTTTCATTTGTAGATGTCATCTCAAAGTTATGAAAGCAGTGCGTGGCAGTTGATTCCTTGAACGCTTAACAGCCAAACCTGGGGGTTTTTATTCTCTATGACTCAAAGAGGCAATCTCTGCAAACACAGCTTTCGAGAAGTGTTGGAATCGTACTGAAGCAAGAGTCAAAAGTTTAATATGGTAGATTTAATAGTGAACTGCTTTACCACTGCAATGAGCTTGGTCATTGACAGCCACCGTTAGTGCATTGGGCAAGAGTTCCTTAGTGTGATGTTTGAGCAATTAGGTGACTCATTCACCAGACTGCTCGCTGTCAGACACTCTGCAATTGGAGTTAGTTGTTTTTTTGCTCTGGTGATAGCAGCTTCGTGGGGTAGCATGTGCTTGTTACTGTAATCTGCACACTTCCTCTGAACTTGCTGTAGTCTTTTCCGTCATTTCAACTGTAAGCTTTTGCTTGACAATTTCCTGGACTGAAGATGTGTCACTGATACAAAATCCATTTCTCAGCAAAACAATTTGCCATCAGATTCGGCTGTGTTACCCTTGTGGTTTCTTGATGCTGAAATTATATCATTTAATAACAGTTTTCACTTCCAAGAAGTATAAAGTGTGCTGTGGAGAGGAAAGCCACGGTTCCACTAATTTGATTAAGCAACTGTCCCTGTGGCAATGGTCAGAAAACGAAGTTACCACCATCAGCCAAGATGTTAAATCAACACTGCAGGTTCAACCTCAAGTGGTGAATTTGCAAATTCAACTGATTAGATGGAACCTTTGCTAACTAATCGGCCTTACAGAACAAAAAAGAAGTTCTAGTGCCATTGCACAACTTTTGTTTTCTGAAGGTCACTGTCTAATCTCAAGGAAAAGTACATGGCAGCTTTCAAACATAAACATGTTCACAACTGCATTACACAGTCCAAATCAAAATGCGTAATTGCTGCAAGTACAGGAAATGTTCCACGACTGATACAGATGAGTATCATGTTACACACACCCCATGCATGTTAAAGATAACATACAATGCACAGCCCCGCACAAACTTTGAAATTTACGTTTCACTTTGAACTGATGATTGTTGGTTTGCAAAGCATTGCAGGATTTCAGATTTTGAAATATCAGGACCAAGAAATTTTTAGAAAATCTAGAAGCACTTTTATATCCCACAGTTCTAGAAATCTCCTTGTTTGGCATCAAGCTACCAAATATTAGCGGTGCCAGATAGCACACATGTGGATAGAAATAGAACAAGGTGGTAAACTTGCAGATATTTGTCTGATATGAATAATGACATATTATGGTTAAACACATCAAAAAGCATGGCAAATCGACCATGTGATCAACCAGATGTGTCTGTAGTAGTATCAGGATGATCTCCTGTAACTATGCATTATACTGTCGATAATTAACAAATCCTAAAATAAACTTTGCATTCTCCAACCACTTTAAACAATTACAATATATTTTGGTCAACAGCACCGCTATCAAATTTTTTCAGAATTACGAAGCTCTAAAGAAAAAAACTCCACCAGTTTAGAATACTTGGAAAACAAATTTCCACATGCCAGCCTCTTTATAGTGACATATATTCATACATGATGGGGGCACAGATCAAGCTCCCTTGCATGTCCTGCTCAAAAATTAGCATAGCACACATCATATCTGCTCAACAACAGCCATGGATTCGAGTTGGTACCAAATATTACATAACATGTTTCTAAAAATGTCAGCTAAGCTAAATAAAAACATATTTTACATATTTGTAAACCGCCTGTTTCCTGATGATGTGCATGTGGTTATGGCCAGTGGTGTAACTGATGAGCAGGCAAAGGGATGAGCCACCCTCCTGGCAAGCTAAATGTAAAAACTGGGCCCCCTTTAGCAGAGATTTTGATATTTATTGTTCTTTTGTTTTTCAGTTGGTTGTTGTTTTTTACGTTTTTTGGGGTGTTTTCGCTTTATTTAGCCAGTTTAGATATCCATGACAACCCGGGTTCACTATCATTTTGTAACTTTTTTCTGAGTGTTGGCTAGTAGCCCCCTACGGTGGCCAATGGGCTCCCTTCAGCTAAGTTTTGCTCCCCTTGGTCCAAACCTCCAGCTACGCCACTGGCTACAGCCAGAAGTCAGTATGGGAAAATTGTGGTTTTTTAAGCTAATAGTGATGGCCCATCTACGCAAAAATTTTTCCATGAAGCTAAAATCTCTTTTATGTTGAGTAAACCTCTGAATAACAATGTTAACACCAACCTTGGAAAGAAAACATTTTAAGTGTGAATATATTTGCCGACAAATTAGGAAGACTTTTTCCTTGTTTGCTCCCATTCGCAAGGTTGTGAAAAATTGGAGAAAAACTTCTTGGTGCATAAGGCATCCAACCTGCTGAGCTTCATCACAGAGGAGCCACACTATCTCTAGGACGCCGTGCCATGGAGCCTGGACACCTGCTCCACTCAGCGCTCACCCGTCCATCTGGTGCAGCTGCACAGCACCTTAAATCGAGTCACCCATTTGTACCCGCCGCACAACAACTCATTAGTTTTTCTGACAACAACATACGTGTGGCGCAATGGGCAGATCATCAATGGAACACGGAGTGGGTGGACAACCCCACAAGACTCCGTACTTCAATTCTAGACACTGGTACACACACCCCTGGAATGACCCTCCCAAGAATAGCCTGGGTCCGGCTCAACCGCCTCCGCACCGATGTCGGACGTTTCCGCTCCTGCCTGTACGAACGGGGTATGGCCTCCTCTGCGGCCTGTGAGTGTGGTGCAGAACAAACCGTCGACCATGTCGTCCTCAACTGAACCCCCCACGGACTGCACGGCCTGATGGTTCTGGACAATGAGACAACCGAATGGCTGCTCAATACCTGCCCCGATATCTAGTTGGGCTAGCAGTGGATAAAAGAACTCGCTCAAATGAAAGAAGAAGAATCTAAGATTCCTAAACAATGACTTCCCTAAAACCTTCTACACTAGTGTATGAATACATTCATACTTGCATGCTATTGCTTGTACATCAGTGTACAAATATATATGTACCTGGAATCAGAACGTGATAACTTTTTTGTGCTAAGTTGTTTGCAATGAAAATTTCAACAATGTTTTCCATACCTACAGGCATCAGCCCTGAAACTTCTCAGACAAATCAAGCAAGAACTTTCTGTGTTATGCAATTCTTTATCAAACATCCTCAGCTTGGTGTAGGCTACAACTATTTTTAAAAGTAGTAAGGATGCAATCACAACTTTTTTTGCACTGGTCTTGTGCAATGAAAATTTCCACAAATGTTATCCATACCTACAGGCATCACACTGACACTTTCAGGCAAATCAAATAAGAACTTTTTCAGTTATGCAGGTTTTTTGTCATACGCACTTTGCTAAGCGCAGGCTACATTTTTTCCGAACTAGTAAGGTGCAATCACTTGTTGAATACCAGGCAACAACTTTTTTGTGCTTGGTTGTTTCCAATGAAAATTTCCACAAATGTTACCCATACCTACAGGCATCAGCCCTGAAAATTAAGCAAAGTGAGCAAAAACCTTTTGAATTATATATGCTATTTTTTATCAAATCTCCTCTGCTAGGTGTAAGCTACAACATTTTTCAAATTAGTAAGGTGCAAGCAGTTGTTGCATACCACACAATAGCTTTTTTTGTAAAAGGTCTTTTCCAACGAAAATTTCCACAAACGTTCTCCATACCTACAGGCATCAGTCCTGAAAATTTTTGGCAAATCAAGCAATAGTTTATTGAGTTCTGCAATTTTTATCAGACATCTTCTGAGAGGCGCGGGCTACAACATTTTTTTCAAACTAGTAAGATGCAAACACTTTCTGTGTACCAGGCAGCAACTTTTTTTGTGCTTGGTTATTTCCAACAAAAATTTCCAGGAATGTTATCGATATCTGTAGGCATCAACTCTAAAAATTAAGCAAAATTGAGCAACAACTTTGTGCATTATCACTTTGAGAACCAGGGTATGATACATTCGTACTTCGATTTCAGCCTAAAACCAGCAGTTGACAGTTGCCTTACCAACACTATAGCTCCTCCGCCGATTGCACTAGAGAGCTGTTCAAAGGCTTAAACGGATCAGCCATCTTCTAGTCTGAACTCAAAAAAAAATTTTTGGTTGGGGGTTGCGGATTTTTTATGAGTGACATCATAAGTGAAGTAGTTTTTAGGCCATTTTGGCTCATGTTACCTGGCCTAGGGCCCAACTGCTAGGCCAAAGTATTTCACTGAAGTTTTCATTAGAAACTAGGCTCAAGTCCGAGCCTTTGATCGACTTTCTAGTGTTTCTGGTTCAAAAGTTATGATCTTAAATTAACAAACTAATTAATTAATTAATTATCTAATTAACTAATCAGTCAAAAATTTTTACTAACTTAGATCATAACTTCTGAACCCAAAACCCCAGCAGGTCATCCAAAGTACTCTAGCCTAGTTTCCAATAAAAACTTACAGCGAAATACTACCATCTAATGGTTGGCACCCAGGGCTGGGTGAAGTTAGCCAAGTTGGCCAAAAAGTCTTCCATCTATGACGTCACTCACAAAAAAAACCCATCCCCCAAGGAAAAAATTCTTGTTCAAGTGCAAACTACAAGACTTGTCACGTCTTTTGACACTGACCAGGTCCGTAACCTGTACAGGAGTGGAGACATTCCCGCACAAAGCAATGTGCGATCTAGCTGTGTTTTTGCGAACCGCTTGAATTAACCCGGGTGCCAAAGTGTTATGCAAGTTTTTTATCAAACGTCCTCTGCTAAGCATAGGCCACAACATTTTTTTCCAACTAGTAAGGTGCAAGCAGTTGTTGCATACCACACAACAACTTTTTTCGTACTTAGGTCTTTTCTTACGAAAATTTCCACTCATGTTCTCCATACCCATAGGCATCAGTCCCAAAAAGTTCAGGCACATCGAGCAAGAACTTTTTGAGTTAGAATGTCCTCTCAATAAGTGTAGGCTACAACATTTTTTCAAACTAATAAGGTACTGTCAGTTGTTGCATACTACACAACAATTTTTTTTGCAATTCATGTTTTGCAACGAAAATTTCCATTGATGTTCTTGACACTCGCAATAGTCCTGAAAATTTCAGGCAAATCGAGCAAGGCCTTTTTGAGTAACAAAGTTTCACATCGAATAACTTTACTTGCTGTGCATAGGCTACAAGGCTTTTTTGAAAATATTTTGCATAAAATATTTACACAAATCTTCTTTGTACTAACTGCCATTAGCCCTGAAAATTTGATGTCAATTGGGCAAGAACTCTCTGAGTTATTTAGTTTTGCATCAAACACGAGGCTGCAAAACTTATGCTATACAGTGAGTGCAATAAGTTTTTGTCTAAACCATGATAACTGTTTTCACACTAAGGGTTTTCCCAAGAAAATTGACAGATGTGTTCAGCTTCTTCACACACATCTTTCCTAAAAATTTGAGGCCAATCGGGAAAGAAACCACTGAGATATTTAATATTGAATCAAGCACCTACATGCTCATTCACAATGCATTAACAGCACTTTGTCAACACATGACAATGGCTACGCCACCTGGTGTAAAGACTTTGGAAACCAACTTGGCTTCCTGGTGCAAAAGGTGTTAACAATTACTGCTTTCAACCAGTCGAAATTGAGACCACTGGTGTGTATGGTAAGTCCACCACGCCATTTTGGGTGGCCTTGCAAAGAAACTTAAGATATGTCTAGTGATCCCATGGAGCTACAGTGGTTCTACCAGCACCTTCCCTGGCTGTGTTCAGAGAGAATGCTGCTAGGATATTAGCACGAAGGTTGAAAAGCCTGTGTCTCTGTGCAAGTTTGATCTGATTTTAATTAACCAGGGTTGATTTATTCAAATCATTTTGATTTAATTCAGTGATTTAAATCAAGCAATGAAAATCATGATTTTAAATCAAGCAATAAAAATCATGATTTCAATCAAGCAATAAATATCAAAAAAATCAAGCAAAAAATCATGTTATTTTAGAACTTTGTGTGATGTCTATGACACATTGAATTAGCATTCTTATAGGTTATCATTCTAGTAGGCCTATACACAGGGTTACCATCTCCCTAAACCAAAAAATAAGCACACTTGCGTGTGATGATGTAGTAGGGTACTACTCATTAAAAACTCTTTATTGCAAGTCTTTACGTGAATGGTTGGGTTTTAAATTGTCAAACTGTAATTAATAAACAAACAAAAAACAAATGTTTGTTATTGATTTATTTTATCGAAGCAACATAAATGCCAAATCACAAATACTTTTCACCACCAATTATTTGTTTCAGTAGTTTTTGATCTTTGGAAATGAGGTCATGCATCTTGGAGCAACTAAAGTCCAAATTTACTCGAACTTGTAACAGTGATTTGACAGTTGTTTTGTTAAGATGGTTCTTTTCCTTGCTCCATTGTGATGAAACCAGAGAAAATACCCTTTGTACAAATGTGTTGCTAACTGGAATAGAGAACACGATGCGGACTAACTTGTATATGAGCAGTAGAGAATCATTTTCAGATAAAAATTTCATCCACTTTGTCTCTAGGCCATCCTCATTTAATGTTTCATTAGGAATATTTTGAAGTATACCATTGACAGCCGAAACTTCGTCAAACAACTCATCTGCCATTGCTACCTGAGGATCAATCTGCTTCGCCATTTCTTTTACCTCTTTGTATTTAACTTTTCGATTTCTCAGTAATATCAAGGCGACATTAGCTGGATGCTTCTCAGGTCGATACCATTTGTCTACGTATTAAGAGTCACTTCGTAAAATTCTTTGAAGCTTGACTTCAGCAACTCAGCAGAATCCTTGTCAATTCCTTTCAAATTCAGCTGTTTTTGCTCCATAAAACTCAGAACTATGACGCTTCAAAATGGCACCTTTGAACAATTCAAATACTGTATATCAGCCAGTTCAGGAAATAATGCACTTGTGCTTTGTAAAAGTAATAGCAGCTTCTTGAAACCAATAGAACGTTGTGAAGAAACGTCACAATAACAAGTGAATTGTCTGATTTTAAAAAATTCTCAAGAATCCGCGGTGGACATGTCAGGGAATGAAAGTGTTGTTTTAGTGATTCCCAAAGTTCTATCATCTTTTCAAGCACATTATCTAATGTAGTCCATCGCATTGGCATGTGAGTAGGAAGTGCAGTGTGCTGGGCTTCAAGTTGTTCACAGAATTGCTTAAAGATTTTGCACTCTACTAGTCTGTCTCTTAAAAATGATTGCAGATTTTCAATACAATTGTTTCAACATCTACAGTAAGCCTTTCAGCCCCCTTTTCAGCTGCATTATGTAAAATATGTGCAGGACAGCTAATTGGAATCAGACGTGCACTAGTTTTTTCTTGTAAGCGATTGAAAACTTTGCTTTTTCCTGTTTGTTGCTGACCCTCAAAGTTTACCGGTGCATTGTAGGCACAGAATGGTGTTACATTGTCCAGCCTATGACCATTTTCCTCAAGAGAAGAACAAATAAAGTTCACTATCTGTTGTGATGTCTCACATGGCATAGATTGTAGATCGAGAATACGTAATCGCACCCAACTTTGGCACTAAAAGACCTGATAACCAAGGGAAAAGGTTTCACATCGCTATGGTTGGAGGCATCAATTGATATTGAAAAGGGCTGCTCTCCAAGTTCTGACAACAGTAATTTGTTGGCAAATGGAGCAAGTACACCAGTGAAAATGCTTGCAGTCTTTGTTCTGGCACTTGTGAATTTTTTCGCTATGTCAGAATCAGTGACATTTGCTTTAACACTTTGAGAGCCGGTGTACGATATATTTGTACTTCGATTTCAGCCTAAAAAACAGCAGTTTTCGATTGCCTTACCAACGCCCTAGCTCCTCGGCTGATTGTGCTAGAATGCTGTTCAAGGTCTTAAACGGATCGGCCAGTCTAGTAGATTGCACTCAAAAAAATTTTTTGGTTGGGAGTGTGGATTTTTCGTGAGTGACGTCATAAGTGAAGTAGTTTTAGGGTCATTTTGGCTCATGTTGCTTGGCCTAGGGCCCAACCACTTGGCCAAAGTTTTTCGCTGAAGTTTTCGTTAGAAACTAGGCTCAAGTTCGAGTCTTTCGAGCCTTTGATCAACTTTCTAGCATTTCTGGTTCAAAAGTTATGATCTAAAATAAACAAATTAATTAATTAACTAATTACTCAAATATTTTTACTAACTTACATCATAACTTTTGAACCCGAAACTTCAGCAGGTCATCCAAAGTATCAAAAGACTCGGATTGTAGTCTAATTTCCTGTAAAAACTGCAGCGAAATACTACCACCTAACAGTTGGCGCTCAGGGCCAGGCAAAGTGGGCGAAGGTGGCCTAAAAGTCCTCCACTTATGACGTCACTCACACAAAACCTGCAACCCCCAAGCAAAAAATTTTTGTTTGAGTGCAGACAAGAAGACTTGCCGAGTCTTTCGACACTTCAACCAGGTCCGTAACCCGTATAGGAGTGGAGATATTCCCACGCAAAGCCACATGCATTTAGTCATTTTTTTCTGAAAATCCCTGAAACCACTCAGGTGCCAAAGAGTTAATGAGATTTGTAGTGCAGTCATTGGAAGAAATGATTAGTGATGCTTGGCAGTATGAAATGCCCAAGCACCCTCTGCTGCTACTGCCTTGTAGTCCATGTTAACTGGTGTAGTTCTGCTTTTAAAAAATTACTTCATAGATTGGTTTGATGCAATACTTCTAGCCATATTTTTGTGTTTTGTGGTAGCATTGCGGGCACTAATTGCTGTTTTTCCCATGGCCTCCAGGTTGATTTCACTATCACAATAGCAGCAGTGAGCATAACTCTTACCCTTTTGACTTTGTTTGACATTAGCAAATTCCTTTTCATAGTCATCACAAAACACATGCTTACGCTTACTCATTTTCTAAATAACGTCTAAAAATAAAAATTGCACTAGTTTTACTAAAGACCTGCAATTTATATCTAACGTAAACTTGAAACAATACCAACCCTGACCTGCAACTTCAAACTGATTGTTCACTTGACTACAGTGAATTCGTCACTTTTCTTTAAAGACTACTTACTCTGATTGTTGCAAACTATCTATCCATTGTTACTTATGTGATAGAATGCATTGTTTCATAACTGGTCAAAGAAAATGAGCTAAATGCTGCCGTTATTCACTATGCTACCTGCAATCGCTGACACATTAAAATACCATACCAAATTTGAAAGCAATTTTTCACTCCTCGATGAAAGTGATCAAATTGACAAAATACATTCATAACTAAGACAAACTAAGCACACCAATCTAAAATAAGCAAGTTTCTTAAGATTAAGCACATTTATATTTTCTAAGACACTGATCTTGAAAATAAGCACAAATCTTAGAAATAAGCACGAAATGGTAACCCTGCCTATAGAGTATTAGTGCAGAAAGCAAGGAATTCTTATGACACAAGTTGAAACCACTTGAAGTTTTATCAATCATCAGATTAGCTGTGAGGTCACAGAGTCTATACACTTTAACTGCGCAAAAATGACATGTGGACTGAAATCACTAACGCTTGCAGATTTAGAAGTCAAACTGTTAGAATGGCACAAGTTTGAATGTGCACACTGGCATAAAAGTGAAAGTTTCATTTAAATTTCATAAAATATGAAGACTGTTGACTGTCAACATAGTTATAGAATATATTTTTGATTCATGAAACAAATATTATTATTATAGGTTTTTAAACATTTCATGCATGTATGCCACGAGTGTCAATGAAATTACTATATTGGCAGTTTCATTTGATTTCATTTGAATTGATTGACAAACAGCCAATGAAGGCAGGCCAAGGCCTGAAGAGCTCATTGGCAATGCAATGACTAATACAGAAGAAAAAATGACACACATACACACAAATAAAACAGCACAAAAGAAAACGTGTCAAACAGTGAGGTCATATTAAAAGGGTGTATTTCTGGACAAAAGCAGACACGTCTGTCTAAACAAGCGCAATGACGGACTTTTAGACAGTTTAGGGTGTCCGAAGAGAACTATTTCGACCAATTCAGCTTGATTCAATGCAGCAAACTCAG
>JGI24159J19872_10007530_pt1 | contig 14260 bp, 4 predicted proteins | sample Ectturendosymbi4_FD_19872 | JGI IMG/M metagenome (IMG submission 19872) | reverse complement strand
AACTAAAATAATGCATTTTACTAAGAAACAAAGCAATATTTAAGCATTTGTAAATTTACATATTCGGCCAATCATACTTTTCTGTAAAGGTAGACCAGTGGTGTAGGAGGCGGGGGTGCAAGCTCACCACCAAAAGTTTTGATTTGTTAAAAATGTGGGCAAAATCCCTCAAAATTTGGGCAAAATCCCTGAAATTCCGAACAAAATCCCTAAACATCTAGGCAAAATATCTGAAAATCTGGGCAAAAATAGCACCCAACGCTCTTTGACTTAAAAAAATGGCGCCCAACGTTTGCAGAAAAACAAGTGAAGACCATGTTTTGGATGTCACAACAAAAAAGGGTCGGCAAAAGTTGCACGATAACTTTTTGGAAAGTTTGGAAAAATTTGGGCAAAAATATTTTGCACCCCCAAAACTTTACTTGCTCCTACACCTATGAGGTAGACAATACCTTCTTCAAGAAGTCTTTGTTCAATTTTATTTTCTCGTAAAAATCACACGAGGAAAAGTCAGTATTAATTTTACTGGTGATTAGGGCTTTCACATTCTGTTATCAGACCGCATGTTATTCAAGATATAACAAATTCTCTCAGTGGGAGCTGATGCACCAAGTGTAGGACCATTGGCATAGCAACGGAGGAGGCCTGGAGGCTTCGGGCCCAGGGCGGAACCTTCTGGGGGGCGGCAGTTTGTTGATTGAAAATTAATTTTTGAAAGCAGTTTGATAATTCCAACTCCTCTTTATTATTTTTACAGTATATAAATTTTTGAAAGTTCTAGCTCTTCAGTTTTTGTTTGTAGAAACCCTAGACTGGTAGGCTAGCCTTAAAAATAGAAAATGTGGCTGTGGAATGAGGAAATTGATTGAATGTTTACTTAAAAGTATCGGTCAAATCCAGTTTGTTAAAGTGCCCCAATGTTTCTTTTGAAATCAGGGCTTTCTTAACATACTTGGGGAATTTTTTCTCCAATCCCTCTACCCTCTTCTCTATCCAAAGCCACTTCCCTCACCCCAGTCAAAAATCCTTTGAACAAAACAAAGAGATGACATTCGACCCCAGGCTAGCGTCACTGATCCGGTAGTTCGAGGTTTATATTGCCCCTCCACTCAAAATCTAATACAAAAGGTTCTGCATGAAATCACGGTGAATAGTCAAAGCTAGCTTTTTTCTTTTCTTTTTTTCTCCTATCTTTCGATCCTTAGCAATACTCCAGTGGCACATCATTGCATTACCTGACAACTAGGCATTGGCAACAAATATTGCTTGGCATGCGTCATGCTATTTTTTAATGTTCAGTGTATATTTTCAACAAGTGCCACAAGCTGCAGCGTGGTCATTACGTGGGCTTATCAATATTATCAAAATTAAATTTTGGCGGTTGAAATGAAGAACCCGGGAAAGCTAACTTTGCTCAGATTCAATAGAACTGCTGCTTTTCTGTATAGGCTAACGTAATAGTGTCGGAAAATGACGTTCTTGAAGCGAGATAGCAGAGTTGTCATTTTAGCTGATTTGCTGCCATACCTAGCAGGATTTTTTCAATGTTAGCTGTAAAATTTTCAATCTAGCAGTGAGCTGATTTTCTAGCAGAATTTTGAAAACCGTTTGGCAGGTTTAGTTGGTAACAAATTCCTGGCAAAAATGTTTCAACAATTTTTGGAGATGAAAGCCTTTCTCATCTTCTTCATCATAAAATAATTTATCTTCTTCTAAACGCTTTAAATTGGGCAAAACCAGGACGAGGCACAACCAGCTGCCTTCAATCATTTGGAATTTTTATTATGGCGCAACGAAACTGCTTCTAGCAGATAATTACGTCGTAATAATAAGTAATTAGATGGCTTGGTAAAGCCTTAAATGATTTGCTTCTGTCACGTGCTTAACGAGCGCGTTAAGTTAAAAGATTACATTGGTAGGATATGTTTTTATCCTCCGACACATATGATATGTCCAACTGGTTCAGCTACGCCGGTGGCGGTAAGTAGTAATGTCTGGTAAAAAAATTCCTTGGTAAATCAAAGCAATACAGTAATGTCAAAAACTTTGATACGTATGCTTGCAAGATTCAGAATTGGAAATTTGGCTCGGTGCTAATTACTGCCTGTCCTGCTGATTCAAGAAAAGCCTACTGCAAAGTTTGCAATAATGCAATCATAAAGAGTTTCTTCACTTTCAATGGTTGTAAAAAAGAGCGAAATAATACAGAAAATTTATCAGAATGAACATCGTTCGGAGCTGTTAATACACTTCGGCGCAAAGATACCGTTCAAAATGCACCGTGTTCTTTTAAGTAGAGCTCCAGCATCAAAAACGTATTTCACTTTTTTCCGTCAAAAGTGCCATGCAAAATTATTTTCACAACGTCCAAATGTCTTGCTATTGTTGCCCAACGTGGTATGAGATTCGGACAATGTTTTCGCTTCTTTACTCTCACTTGAGGTCAAACTTTTTGGCGCAATGCTTTTGGATGTGGCAAGGGTTGGGGCAGGTAGTTTTGCTGTGCTTGTATTTTTACATTCTTCAATATTAGCATTTGGCAGGGGGCATACAATCAAGCAGTTGCCCCGGGGCCCGGGCATCACAAGACCTCTGCACGCCCCTGAACTAGACCAAGTTTACATATCATGATGAAAGTTGCAAGCCAGCGCTTCTCAACAAGAGCTGGTTTTAGGCCTGTTTCACCTGTTTTATCGAAATGATCCCGGACATTAAGAGGGCCCGTGCAAGTGTTGACAGAGTTAACGTTGATCTTTACACATTTTAAATTATTGTAAGCAAATTTGGGGTGTGTAAAGGGCGGCACTTAATTGGCCGGGCTTATTGTAAGCAAATTTGAGGTGTGTAAAGGGCGGCACTTTATTGGCCGGGCCCGGGTTGTACTTAGCCGCGCTACGCCACTGTGCGGTGGGACTATCCTGGCTGACTGAATGCCTGACCGGGACATTTTGGTTGACTGACCGGGCGCCGGGACAAAGCCGTCAAAACCGGGACTGTCCCGGTTAAAACGGGACGTATGGTATGCCTAATTTGGGGGGCTAAGCCCACCAAACCTCTCCGTGGCCACGGGCTGTGTCTACTGCTTTTTGCTTGTCTTTATATTTTACGCACTACGTCCCGCTTGTATGGAAGTGTACCGTATAACCCAGGGGTCGGCAACCTACGGCCCGGATCCAGCCCACCAAGCAAAATCATCCGGCCCGCAGCCCTTTTACAAACTGTAACTGCATGGCCCGCCTAGGGGTAGACTATATATTTTATGAGTCCTCCTTTCTTGCAACTTTTTGTATTGCACACTTATGAGGAACTGCTTACGAGAAACTGCACTGGGCTGTGCATGTACTGTGTTTCATATTTTGTGCTTCGATATGAACTGCGAAAATCACGAGTTAATCTGATTAAAAGTCTATAAATTCCCGTGTTTTATCAACATCATGAACAAAATTGGTGGTGGAAAATCAGTACGCCCAGCTATACCTTGCAGAGTTTATTTTGGCCCGCGACTAGGAAAGGTTGCCGACCCTTGGTATAACCGCTAGTGCGTTGTATCAGTGTTTGTTCTTTGTCAGTATTTTCTGCATATTTGCGTTTTTGAAATTCTTGTGAGCTACTATTATTTATCAAGTAAATAAAATAAGCTATATGCAGTTGTTTAACACCAGACTGTGTGTACCTGTTTCAAGTTAACAGGCATACATTGGCATGCAACAGGCTTGCAACGAAGTGTCTGCGGGTGCAGTTGATCACTGAGAAGGTGCAGCCTCCAACTGTGCTTGCGTAAAAATAAAGTGATTAACTCGTCTCTAATGTTATAGTCATTTTTCTTTAAGGCATGAAACGGCAAACCATAACTTCTAACTTTCTCAAAAAAATACATATGCAGATGACCATTTGGTCCTTTGGTACGCTTTTTTGAAGAAATGAAAACAAATGCTTTTTGCAGTTGAAAACAGTTTCAAGAACAGCAGCACAGAAACAGCATACATCCTAAAAGCGTTGAAAACACTTGTTCTAACAATCTAACGTTTGAACAGAATCTAACCGAAACACATAGACATACCACGAGCAAAAAGGTGTTCGCAAATATACAGCATTTCAGCAAATATGAACTGCAATTTCATTAAGACAAACAGCCTGCAGCTAAGGAATCAAGGCTTCACGCGTCTGGTCCGTTGGCTACAGCCAAGGGATTTTCAGGTTGGTGCATTGCATTATGGATGTGCAGCTCTGAGACTATGTTTTCCTGGCGTACAACTGTGGCGTTTGCTTGGCGGGGATATGGAAAATCAAGTTCCCAAAACTGACAAAATTTGAAAAATCGCGGAAATATGGTGAAAATTTTTGAGTCTTGGTGAAGCGTTTGTGAAAAGTTGAAGACAAGGATGTTCCAAGTTGGACAAAATTAGGGTTGTTTCTTTTATGCAGACAGAATAAAAATGTTTAGCAAATTTTCAACTTGTCGTACTCACCTTGCTGAAAAAAAATATCCAACTTTTTAAAAGCACAAACGGGACACGTCAGCGTAAGTTTAAAATAGCAGAGGCTGATAACTGAAAAAAGCGCTGGGTGTTTGGCTGTGGCAGTGATCAACCGTGAACGAAAATATTTGCTATGTTCCCTACAAAACAATTATCCAACTCTTGACACGCTAACAATTTCATCTACAACACTTTATTGTTCAGGCTAAGCCTATCATTTTGTCACAGCTGCGTAACTTTTTAATCAATGTTCTTCAGTTCTGATTTCTCAAGCAACTGTCAAGAAGTTTGCTTAGTTGCAGCAACTATTCTGTTCAGGACAACCCTAGTAGTGCAACTTATTTCTGGAAGTTTCTCTGCCTCACATCATTATTACGCTGCTTGTTGCCGGTGTAAGATCAATCAGAAGTAATTGGTCTGACGACGTTCTACAAAATCAAACCACATAAGCTTTACTGAGCGCAGATTTATTTTGGAACACTCAAAGAAGACCGTCAGTTTGAATCGACTTCGACAATACGCTCGTGCTCCGATCACCATTATCACCGAAGAAAAGCTCTTCCACGACGCAGTGAGCTTTCGGAGAAAACAAGTATTGGGTTATCCTGGTGGCCACTGCATTTGTCTTCCACCCATCACGTGCAAGTGCAGGTGGTACACAGACTGTGCGCCGTGCTTTCCATCGTTGATTACGATTCGATACCCAGTGTCGGCAATGTTTTGCATTTCAGCACATTTCTTTGCGACGATCATCAAATGCCCGAGCAACTGCAGACGTGCAAAATCGACAAGTGGATTCCAACGAACTTGCCACGTGAACAAAACCTTACGTAACATATCTCCATTTTGCCAGGTCACAAAAATAGATACACACGAACAACAAAACAGATTGACCTACTGAATAGCACTGAATCACTTTTACAAGATTTATAAGCAGCGCCAAATCAAATGTGCTAGATATATTTTACAATGACAAACAACATGAATCTGGTTCACCACTTCGACAGTGTTTTAAAAATCTGGAAACTTTGCAACAAACAGTGTTTCATTTGCCCACTTCACTCCCTGGTTTTTCTTCGCTGGGAAATTTCTATCACTTGTCCCGTAATAGTAGTATAAAATTCGCCGAAACAGTATTCACTAACCTACCTTTTCGGACAATATGACCGAATTGACTAATTTTTTTCGGTCATTTCACAAAATTTTCGGTCTATGCCCAAAAATAAATAAGCTTCATTCACATTTTGCCACAGTTATCAGCGGATTGGCGGCGATAGAGGCCCATCGCCGCCAAGTAAAGAACTGTACCAAGAGGAACTTATAACTTCATATCACACTGCAATTGCATAACTTTATATTACAAGACAAGCTTAAGCAATGCAGTATTATGTAACCAACTTTTAAATAAATAGTGAACCTGAACAAAAGCGTTAACAAACACTGAGAACGAAATTAACTATTGCAAGATGTAAATTTTTATCAGGTAGAATAGGGGCCACTCCAGGTCAACAGCGTCATTCCGGCTCACCACGCAACTGATATTGACTGATTGCAACCGTCCGAGGCTTGTTTCACTGAAATTACCATTTGGTCTCATTCTGGCTGCCGCTATCGTTGCTCCGAGACGTTAGTTACGCAACAATGAATAACTTCTCATGAAAACTCGTCGATTGTTACGTAACGTACGTCACAGAGCAATGATAACGCCAGTTAGTCCTCTGCGTACTTAGGCTTATTCACATTAGTCCGAGGTACTGGACAATTTTTCGTTCGTTTGAAATTATTCTCGAATGGGAACTGCCCACTGGATTGGAATAGAAATTCAATGTTCCATCCAAATCCACTGTTTCAAAAAAAATTAAATCTGATATTAATTATATTTAAAAAAACACCTAATTGCAAAGGTTTACTCGGGCTCTAACGGATGAGCTCGAGTAAACCCTGCGTACTAGGCTCATTCATATTAGCCCGAGTTATTGGATAATTAATTAATCGTTCGTTTGAAATTATACTCGAATTGGAACTGCCCATTGGATTGGAATTGAAATTAAATGTTCTATGTAAATCCATCGCTTCAAACAAACATTCAATCTGATATGAATTATATTTTTTAAAAATACTTAAGCGCAGAGGGCAGCTTGGCCCCTAACGGATGAGCCGAGTAAAGTGCGAGCGAACGTATTCTAGAGAATGCCTGCTGCGAATGATATTTTTCGATTCAGGTCACCCCCAAAATCAACACGATAGGCCAGATATGAAACGAGAATATATGAACACTGACAAGGCCCAATGAAAAGAGCCCGCGTTAACAATTAGTAAAATGGGTGTGGCACAAATATTCAAAGTAAGCAAGCGCACATTCTACAGTATAAATCGTAATCGAAGACTCGAGATGAGCCCAAGTGCCAGAGTCACCACTGAGGTAAAAGTTTGCGATACCAACTTAAAACCGGACGTATGTTGCTCGGGTGGACAAAAATTAACACGCTCGGTTGCATTTCGTTGGTGGTAAACGGCACTTTTGGCACGTTACGCTTCGTTTTTCCATGCTACTAATTTCGCGTTTTTGTAAGCGTAAGTTCAGTAGGGACACTAAAACTTGAGTACAGTATTCCATTAATGGAAATATTTTTGCAGCACTGGAAGAATTTGCAGTGGAAGACCAATAGTAGAATTTGCAGCGGAAATAAACTACAAATGATTCATCGAATTCGTTATCAATTGCAATTGTGCGCTGCAACATTGAAAAACTGTCTTTCAAACCTCCAATTACGCCAGGAATAACTTATAACGGTTACAACGAGCTTTGCAAATACCGTACGCTTCATTAATTGTTTTGACGCTTCCACTAGGCACGAATATCAACATGGCGGAACAGAATGTTTGCGTTTGGCTAACTTGACAAGTTTCTATTTAAATCCCAATTCACATTCCTTGATGGAAAGTGAAAACCAAGCAAACCAACCTGCTCATGAGATTCCTCAGCTTTCGATATTTGCTTGATTGGCTTTTTCGGTATTACCAAGAAATGAGTTGGCGCTTGAGGATTTATGTCTTTAAATGCAACGCACTGCAACAAATCAGAGAGTTTTGTCAAAGGTCGTCAAGGTTTTCTTGTTTGCGTGTAATATAGTGGTATAAAACTTTTTTGCAACAGGCACGGCCGTTCGCTGACAAGTTCGTACGTCGGAGATAGAAGCTTTGCTTGGGACAGGACATGACGTTAAAATTCGGTTTTGCAACTTTTTCGTCAAATACCAGGCACTTGAGGGAGATGGGAGCTTCGGACGAAGGGCAGAATCCGTTCAATTACATGACTTCCTAAGCTGCGTCTTTCTTTGATGTGGCCTTGCCTTTGTGATCAGAAAAAATTCAACTAACTGAAAGCAGTACATTGCGAGAATTCATTTGTTTCTAAAAGTGCTCTCGATTCAAGTTCCAAACCATAGAAGTTTTGGTGTTTGGTTGACTCCAGTAACAGCTTTGATGAATTTTTTGGGCACTAGCTGGTTTCTATCCTGGAGATGATGGATAGTTCAATATTGACTAAATCAGTACTAGTTTTGATACATCATTTTATAAAACTGATACTGTTCACTGATATTGTTAACCTTCCATCTTCTGAACACTTGTTATACGATAATCACAGTTAGCATCATTACCTAAAACCATATTGAAGTTAAACCAACTCCTATGCCGAAGCTAAGGGTTCAACTAATTGCGCATATTTAATTGGTGTTTTGGACAGATTTGCTGTACAACACTACAGAACTCAAACATTTTTCCAAACTGCCGTTTGCAAAGAATTAAATCTACAATGAATTTATGTACAAGTCTATACGTTTATGTAGCATACAGAACAAATTTAACAGTTGAGAAACGCATGTGACATATTTGTTATAACAGATACATGAAGACATTTGTAGGTTGTGCAAGTAGGCAATTCTGTTGCATTACGTTGTAGACTTCGACAAGACTGTCTCAGTACTTTGAGAAAATTTATGTAATAGTGTGGACAAAGTGGTCTAGTTGTTTGAATACGTGCCAACAAACATGGTAGCCTGTGTTCGATTCGTAGCCAGGTCATGCCACAACAGTATTTACGGCCTATAGTCAGTGGAGTAACTGATGGGGGGCAAGGAGGTCGGGCCATCCCCCCTGGCAAGCTAAATGTAAAAACTGGGCCCCCTTTAGTTGTCATTTAGTATTCTTTAATTTTGTTGTTTTTTTGCACTTTTCGGGGTGTTTTCGTTTTTTATCTAGTATGGACATCCACGACATCCAGAGATTCACTATTATTTCATAACCTTTTTCTGAGTTTTGGCTAGTTGACCCCCTACAGTGACCAGTGGGCCCCATTCAGCTAAGCTTTTCTCCCCTAGCTCAAACCTCTAGTTACGCTACTGCCTATAGTCTTGTGCTTGGCATTAATGGGTGGGTGCAAAGGCAAGGTACACAACGCGGTGCTGCCATTGACTCGCCAAAATGTAACATTCACTACTGAAGAAGCTACGTGGCCCTTGGCACAACCAGGCAGAGGTGGATGTCTCTGACCACTCGTAACACTAAGCAAGGAGTACAAAAGTGACTATAATGGAACTGAACATGTTATCGTGTATCTATCATGCAAGTTCACACATCTGTTCAACACGTGAGTGTAATCGGCAAATCTGCATCGATGAGTTGTGTCAGTCATCACATCTTTTCTATAAGTAGTTTGTGTTGACAAAGCAGCCCCAATATTCATGCAAGAGAGCAAATCTGTCCGATATCTTTTTCAAGCTTGGTTATCTGTCTACTAAGTAATTTAAGTTTGCAAATGTGGAGTGAATTATTGTACCTCAGCAAACAATATTTTGCGGGCCATTTGTAAACATACTTGTTTGAATTTGCAAATGCATCTGATATGTTGTGTTGTTAAAACATACCTATCCTATATGTAAATGGGCACAATAATGTTTACAAGTGCTTTTAACAAATTACACTAAATACAAATACTGTCATCAGTACTTTGTAGAAACTGAAAAATGGATTCTTTTCTGATGACACACACTGAAAATAAGAGTTCAGTTTGCATTAACATTTGAACCAGTTACGCTTTGTTCTACGCTTTCATATTTTTAATGGTTGATTGAAACCCAAGGCAATATATATTGAAGTCCACTTTGCAGTAAAACTAATTCACATTAATTTTTTTTCTGTGTATTCAAAGAAACCTTTGTAATCAATAATACAAGGCAACTTCTGTGAAGGTCACACAGAAATTAACCATTCGTACATCCCATCCATCAAATTCTTAGAACTGCAATCTTCCTGCTAAGTGTTTTTTGTCAATTTTGACTGGTTTTAGTCATCAGCAGTTCAGTTACTGGCAAGCATTTCTTCACTTGTGTGTTTTTGTCCACAAAACTAGTGTTTTATTTGTGGCCTTCTTCATTGGAGTTATCATTTTGGTACAATGCAAATTGTCCACAACACTTTACTGTTACACTCAAGTGGAAAATAATTTGGTGCAGTTTGTCAAGTTTTCTGCCCTAGCACATTTAATTTAACCCAGATGCTAGAAAGACTGGTGCCCTTGAAAGAAAGCCCTTGCTAGCTTACCGTGTGTCAGCCTTAGGCAGCTGAAAATCAGAAGCAGTGCTTTCTGATGCTTTTGCAGTCGATTTTTTAACAAATTCCGAAAAGAATATCCTACAAAGAACAACCTTTAAGCTTTTGCACATGCCATCTTCACAGAAGAGTAAACAATGTTCCCAGGATGCCACTATCTGATATTTAAAAAAACCTCTGGCTCTACCAATGCTTCTTTGAACGTTTCAAAGAGTAGGGTCCACAAAAATTCTTATTGAAAAAATTTTCAGATACAATCCCCAGAAAACATTATCCAAGGATATTATGCAGGGATGTAGTGCTAACAAAAAAGGTGTGGGAACACACCCAAAAAATTGGCCATTTTGAAACAGCTTCAACTCATTTTAGAGCAAAACATGAATAGGGTGTGGGAATGTCGTTTTCACATGTTCCTGTCCCACTACATTCCTGGATATATGAAGCACTAGCACATGGGCTAAGTGCTGCAACCACTTCATAGGTGTGGTGTTGAATTGTGCACATTGCACCACAAGCAGGATGTGCACTAAGAATAGCACCCATATGTCAGTGGCTCAAAAAGCAATAATAGAGTGATTTCTATTGTTGCTTGCTGCCACAGTGTGAAGCCTTGCATGCTTGGTACTCAAGCTCTCTGATCACAACGTAGCAACATGATAAATAAGTAATTTGATGCACAGAAAAAAATTGACAGAGCAGTAAAATACAGTTAGGTTGAACTAATTGATACCATATATTGAACACCAAAGTCTTGCCCATACGCTCCACTACCTTCCTCTTTAAGAACATTTAGATGTTACCATGTTTTTTCACTAGCAAATGGTATTTATATCAAACAAAGTTAGATTTTCTTCTGACAGGTAAACATGTTAATCCTAACTTATACATATATGCACAACCTTTGCTACTTTGCTGTTCTTTGGGTTAAGTACAAGTAGTATTTTCACATTGAGCTTGCAGAGAATAATTAAACAATTCTACGAAATTATCACATGTTATTACGAAGGATGCAGCAATTATCTTTTAGGCTTACCAGGTTTTCTAAAAGGTGTTTTACGGACCAGATTTGGGTCCCTAGAATCAGAGAAAATTATCAATGGGTCCCTAGAATCAGAGAAGTCGGGTCCCTACATGGTATCTAACATTTTCCTTAAAAAAAACCCTGGGTTTACTGTTTAAAGTTTTAGGTTTGTTGCCCATATTTGTTACATTGCTTACATGTTTTGTACAAAAAATCTGATAAATACAAATAAACAAAAGTACACTTGACAACAAATACCAAGTGTCCTAGCTGAGTTTTTCTTAACAGAGTGCTACCAATGCCATTAGCAGCCAAACACAAAATTAGATGGAAGATCACTCACTTGCTGCTAAACAATACAAACACATGTTTCGCTATGCAATTAAATAACCTACTGTTCACAACTGTGACAAAATATTCTCATTATGAAAACTTAGTTTGGCAACTATATGTTCAGACTAAAAAGAGATGCGTTGATAAACATTGCAAGCCTGATACTCAAAAAATCAAATTAAAAAAGATGAACTATTTCCTAACAATCAATGACTTTACATTGTTTAAGAGCTTAGTCACACTTAGAGCTTCAATATTATGTTGACATTCCCATATAAACTGGCTGATATGATGATGATGCTGGCCTATCATTTTGGCAAAATTCCATTATTATGTATTTTCGATATTTCATCATGAAAGCCACAATGGATGACTATGCTATTTTCTGCATGGAGTATTTGGAAGCAGAACTTGTTTCTTGATCTCTGAGTTACGAATTCTATTCTTCCTCCTGAATCCTGAACTATTTAAGTACTTATAAAAGTAAATTTTGATTAACATATCCCTATTTTGCAAAACAATTTATTTGTTTCCTCAGTTATGAGTTATTCCAGTTTTTTTGTGAGTTGATGTTAATTTGCATTGTGATGTTTTTAATTGTTTTTTAGGTAATGCAAAAATATCTATGCTGCATCAGCATGACTTAACAACAATGAAAAGATTAGTTTTGGACAAAAACATCTAATCAGTGGAGCTCTAATCTTTAGTTGTTTGAAATATTAATGGGCTGGCCAAACCAGTAGATCGCATAACACTGATTAGTTATTCAAAAATTAGTGCACTTTGCATTGTTGAAGTTATTCAAAATTATCAAATAATGGTGATCCTAACAAAGTTGTTTTTCAATGACTGATACCATTTTGTTGTTTTCAAAAACGAAAATTCATAAAATATGATTGATTTTTTAATGAAGTATATCTGATTGTGAGCCATGCATTGCATTTACCAGAAAAGTTTCACTGAAAAAGTAATGCACATTATGCTGTGGAACAAATGTTTGCTTTACTGTTCAAATACCTGCTCATCTTCAAAAATGAAGTCACATGGCATTTCTTTCCTAACAATTTTACCAAAAATGGTGTCTTCTTCTTGTTTGGCAGACTGAGCTTTCTCTACTTCTCCAGCCATTGATTATTACCTAAGCCTAAAAAATTAAGGAAAAGGAAACAGATCTGTGTAACTGAAAGATATTTTATGGTAAAACTAAAGAATGTAACAATGAAAAGTAGACAAACAGCACGCTGAGCAATACAACTTGGTAGTGTGTAGAAAAGATGGCTGCACACCGAGATGCAGATGGGCAAACTGTCTTGTTATTTCAAGATCCAGATCTAGTCCTGACTTTTTAATTCAGTCCCAGTCCAATCATCATCCAAAAAATTTAAAACTTATGATGTCCACATCCAAATTTGTCAAAACTTTGCTGTTAGATCAGAGTTCAAAACTTTGAATATGAGTAGAGTCGAAGTCTGAAAATATGACTTCAGCCATATCTGCAGAGTTGCCAGATGTTTTACCAGGAATATGGCAAGTGTTTGTCCAATTTACGGTACATAAAAGTTTGGCAAAAAAATTTTGAAAATAGCAATGTTGCTGGTAATAGTGATTTGTTTAATTTTTTTACAATTCATATTTGCTTCATAATTTTCAATTTGTAAAGTTTGACAATTTAAAAAAAATGTTGTTGATGGGAATTACGGCATCACTGAGCAAAATACAACCTGTATGGATCAGTCTCTGATTCTTGGATGCAAAATTATAGCTTTGATTCCTAGTTAAAAATTGAAAGTAATACTTCAGTTTGTTCATATTATTTACAGAATCATTGCTTTAAATCAGTCCTGCAAACTCAGAAAGCTCGAAAGTGCGAAGTTGATCAACACAAATTTTCTGTGGGCTGCAAAAGTTAGCTCTATTTAATTTTGTTACAGTTTGGAAAAAGTTCTAGAATGACAATTAATTCATTATCTTAAGAACAGGTTTTTGCAACATTTTCTGCAATTCAGAAATCTCTTGCAGGTGGCAAGAAAAGCTCCGAGGACCTGCATGCAGCTCACATGCCATAATGTTGTGAAGTCTTGCTTTAAAAGCACATGAACCATCGATTGCTGCATTCTCATTCACTCTAGTATTGTGTGAATGTATGGCTGATGTAACAATAATCATAGCACATCAAATCTTCATAGTTAAACCACAGTACTTGCTCTACTTTATCCACACCATACTGGAGATGAGCGGACTGTGAAATTTTTCAACCCAAGTTCAGTGCTGATCCAAATAATTTGCATCCGATCTAGTCCTGATCTGCAAAATTTTTGAAAATCAAAGTCCGATCCAGTCCTGATCAGCCCATGCAAAACCATGTATTTTATTTTGCCTCATGAGCATACTTTTTTTGCCATGTGACAAAACTCATTTGGATTTTCAACCTGAAGATATGAAACCAAACTGAAAGGATGAAACATAAATAGCTTTTGTATGATCAAAGGACAAGGGGCCCCAGTCAAAATGTAAAAGGTCCTCAACCAAGATGCTCGGCTCCCCTAATCAAAGAATAAGAAGGTCTATTAGTCTTTCCTTAAAGATAATAGCTTGTCTACTGTGCATTCATTTTAAAGGACAAGGGGCCCCAGACAAAAGGTAAAATGGATGGATGACACTAAACGATGACACTAAAGATTGGATTACACTAAAGATTCTATTTGAATAAGGTCTAAGTAGGTTTTTTGTTGTTAACAAGTAGGTTTGTTTTGCTGCTGCCGTTGTAATTAACTTCTGCTGGACTTGTGTTCCAACCTTGCCTCCTCAAACTGTG
>JGI24159J19872_10007529_pt1 | contig 14260 bp, 14 predicted proteins | sample Ectturendosymbi4_FD_19872 | JGI IMG/M metagenome (IMG submission 19872) | reverse complement strand
GGTGAATGGTCTTCCATAAACTGAATAATGTGTGGTTGTAATTTGGAATAAATAGCTTTTTAATCAAAGTCACAATTGAAATTTTCATGGGTACACATCTTTTTGGGTCACCCTGTACTTGTAAAAGGTTGGAAAATGTTCGAATGGGTTATATTTGGAAAGTATTCGAAAAAAGTGGTCGGTTGTCATTTCGTAAAAAATAGTCCTTTTGCGAAATACAGGTTTTGTTTCACGCGTGTGCGTCCACAGTCGTTTTCAAATCCTGTTTCCTTCAGGTGCTCAGCTTCCGTCCCGGAAAGACATGCGATGAAGCCCAGTGCGCCGCCGCCACTTCCTGTCAGGTAAGTCGGGGTTCGGGATTTAACTCCATGCGTTTCTGCGTCGGTCGCTATTGGATCAAGGTCCGTTGCTCTTTCAGAGATACATCCGGTTGCGAAATGTTCACCCAAATGATTCATTCAGATCGTTTCAAAGCGCATCTCATGCTTTGACTGTTTTTGATTCAGCGATGGTTGCATTTTGTTTGACCCGCAGTTTGGCCACAGCCGACCACTCGGCCCGATGCTTGTATTTCTCTTGGTATTTATGCGGTTTTAGTTCTACTTGCACCGCTTCGTGAAAAGCCTTTGATGGTTTAGACCCTGCAAGCGTTGGTTGACGCTAAGACAGCTGTACGCTTACGCCACTGTTGTTACAATGGCTCAGCTAAAGTTCGAGCGCTGTCTTCAGATTGCGCTGGATTTTAACTGACGGGCGGGGAATTTCAGCCAAGAATTACGACCGGCGCTGTTCTACCAGTTGCTTAGGCAGTCACGAACGGTTTTTAAGTGAACTGTGGCTGTTACAGCTAAAAATATTAATGTGGGTCGGGTTAAACTCTGGATCACTGGAAGGTTTTGAAACCATCTTCGGAAGAAGGTTTTGCATTGTTGCGTCAGTACTTCCGCATGCTCGGTTTACGCCAACCAACCAGATGTACAAAGGGTAAACATTCGCAAAGTCTCGTTACTGGAGATAGCAGCTGATGCTTGCCTGTATTGTTTCTATGCGACAGGTTTGAGACGGCGACGTGCGGCCGCCACGCATTTCAGAAGCTAGTTTGCCCAAGGAGGCCTTGGCTTGGCACAGGAAAAAAAAAATATTTCCGCTCTAGGCAGCCTGTGTGCAGATACGACACTATCGCCTGATGCCTGTCACAGCTGCAGCGCGCTGTCGTCATTGATCTAATGCTTTTATCTGCTCCGGATTGTCATTACTATCCATAACCGCCAACTTGTCAATTTCAACATTGACCTTGGCGCCCGAGATGGCTTAGATGTATTTGCAGGTTCTTACTTGTAATCCAGATGGTTTTCAACACTGCGCCTTGAGGGTGTTTGATTTTTAGCTGTTTGGCCCGCAGAGTTGAAACCAGTTCAGAGCGAATGGTTGAAACTATGTCGTGTATTGTGGGCTGTGACTTGTTAGAAGCCTTTTCACGAGACTTTCTGTTGGGTTTTATGTTATTGTCCTTCGTGAAGACCGCATCACAAGGCAGCGATTCGTTGCAGATATTCGACGAGTGTTTATAGCAGGAGGTCTCCAAGCTTTCTTGTCCGAGGGCCACAAAAGCACTTGCACAACAGCCCGAGGGCCGGACATCTTACGCTTGTTTCTAGATTTCTTGCAATGTACCAAATCAACAAATTTTTCGTTAATATATTAGTTTTTCATTATTCACAAAATCTGTTTGCGCCTGGTTGAAATGGCTTCACGGGCCGGATTTGTCCCGCGGGCCGCAGTGTGGAGGACCCTGGTTGATAGATTTGAAATTTTGCAAAAACTGCATTTTGTCCACTTTTGTTTTCAACAGTTCGGCGGCAGGGAATATTCTGTGGGAGCGCAAGTGTCCAGACATTGTGGAAGGGTTTGCACTTGCCTGGGCAACGGGATCATGCAGTGCCCATGTACGGAGCCCTTTGTCAGAAAGTACGTATGATGATCGTGGATCAGGTTTGTGTCTGTTACGACCGGTTCAAACTGGTTCTATTGCCTTCATGTAACAGAGAGATTCGACGTTTGACGCCGGCTGAAGTAACAAGGTTCCAGGACGCGGTTCGATCTTTGAAAATGACGGAGATGGAGGGGGGAGGTAGCGTGTGGGATGCGATGAGAGATGAATATATGTACCGACTGCCAATTGCACAGGTAGATAAAAGTGATTCTGATCAGCCGTTGAAGCAATTTTTACCGTGTGAATGGGCAAAATGCCTTTGCAAATTAACCGCAGGGTCGTTGATGAAAGTCTGGTTTCACTTATTCCTACGCTTTTCGAAAGCTCGAACAAAATTCGTGAAAACAACAAAAACGTTTTGTACAAACTCTCATAATTTTATGAAAGACTTAGAATACTGTAGTTTTTTATAGTTCTATAATCACAGATTTCCGTTAAAGTTTATCTTGTTTCTTTTTCAAATCAATGCAATCACATGATCGTCGCGTGTTGTATTTTTGCTGGCAAGCAGCATGAAATTTTAAGTAATAAACTCGTCAACTAATTCATGTACCTGTGGTTGTCGCAGTCGAGAAGATACTTCCTGATGTGGAACAGAGCGTTTTTGAAAAGGATGGAAATGCTTCTGCAGAAAACCGATTGTGACGTAACCATTCCCTATTATGACTTCACTACCGATGCAGGTTGGCGCGCGTTGCGGACAGGTTTGAAAAAAGCTCGAGCCGCGCCCCCCTGGTCTCGTCACGTGATTTGTTTGTTCAGGTTCTTTCGGCGAAGCGATTACCTGGCAACCGAACTACTTCGGCGGAGACGGGCGATGCGTGCCCGACCATCCCTTCCGCGCGATCTCTGCGGCGAGCGCAAGTACGTTTGAAGTTTTCACGTGCAGCGCGCGCACGTGATTGGTTTGACCTCGCAACGCCCGCCAAACCGCGCTTTGTTCTTCGCTTTCAGCCCCGTGGGAACCTTGCCTCGTGCGTCACTTCAACTCTTCCGTGCCGATTCCCAACATGGTCGATGTTGCCATAGCGACGTCCGTTCCGACCCTGGAGGAGCTGAGCTCCAATTTGCTTCAAATAGTTTCTTATGTCAGAGCGCACATCGGTAGGTGCTTTGTTGCGTCACTGTGGCATTTATCACTTCAGACGTCGCAACCACGTGACTTAGGGAGTACGCAATTCTGTTGAATGACAGTTTAAAAGCATAGAACTTACAAATGGTCGAAGTTAAACTGGTTAGAAACAAAAAAGGAACTACTTTTAGAACGAAAATAGTAAGTATATTTGAGTAAGAAATAATAATTATATTTGAATAACAGCTGATGATGCCTACTTTGTAGGCGAAATATATACTCCGTAAGATCTAAGATCTTAGTGTCTGTATTTTTGCTGGGAAAGATTTCTTTCGATAGAAAGTAAAAATGATAAGTTTTCAATTTATGTTTCTTTTCACAAAACTTCATTTTTCGCATTTTCTTAATCTTCCGAGCCGCGACTCCTGTTTTCGTTCAATTTTTCACGAGTCGTTGTGGCGATGACGCGAGTTGTGACGTAGAATGACTAAGCACTTTTCTCAGGCGGAGACATGGGCACATCCAGCGCAGCGTACGACCCGGCTTTCCTCCCCATCCACGCGTACATCGACTATCTCTTTGCTCAGTGGCAGAAGAAGCACCCGGAAGTGACGGTGAGCGGCGTGGGCGTTGTCGGAAGGTACCGCCCCCCGTTGCTAGGTTGCAACTTCATATCACGCTTCATGCGAACATAGGCGTAGCCAGGGGGGTCTAGGGGACCATGCCCCTCACAATTTGTGGAACATATGGTCATTTTGTGCTTTGAGAGGCGTTTTTCAACACAAAATAGTGTTATTCGCCTAAAGCCAAACATTTGGCCCCCCCCCAATTTTTTTGCCACCCTCAAAATTTTTGTGCTGGCTACGCCACTGCATACGAATTGACAGGTTACATTGGCGGAAATAGCAAAAGCAAGCGTGCTCGTCTTGAGATGTGTTCCGACATGTATCTATAAAAAATTATTGCGAAGTGATGGCAGGTTTTGGATTTTGTGTACAACCTTTAACCTGACTCGAGTCTCTCACACTATACTGCACTAATGGCCAGGGGCTGATTTTCTAGACATACCCCGACATGACCAAGATACCCACGGGGCTGTCCCCCGACATGGTGTGGCGTGGGGCGTGCACCACCTACGTCGGCGTGGAATACCTCCAGCCCTGCAATGTGTCGCTTACAGCCTCTCGTCTCTTCGGTGAGGATGGCTTTAATCTGCAAGGGTTCAATGCTGACGGGTTCAACAGGTAATTTTTTCATAAATTTTGTTTTTTTTAGTTTTTAGTGTTGTTTTTTAATGTCTAGTGCAGACCCAGAGAATCCGGATGTCTACTGGGTGTGACTGCGACGTGTTGATAACATCATTCTGGCGAGAGCGGTGTTTCGTCACAATGCCACATTGTTTCGCAGGGCAGGGTATGATCGCGACGGATACGACGTTGACGGACGGGATCGTTACGGAAGACCTGATGAGAGATCTATCTACAATAACGGGGGGTACAACGCCAGGGGGTACAACCGTTCTGGCTGCGACAGGAGGGGTTACAACCGATTCGGTTTTAAAAATGGATTTAATCGGGATGGCTACAACACCCAAGGTACAAGGTTTGCAATTATGGAAATTGTTGGTCTGTTATGTAAATTGTTGGTGTACTCTAAGACATTCAATTATGCAAATTGCTGGTCAAAGATGTGTGCAATTATGCAAATTATAGGCTTGCAGCTCCATCATTATGCAAATTGTAGGCTTGCAGCTCCATCATTATGCGAATTGTAGGCTTGCAGCTCCATCAAGCGTGAGACTCTTTTATTTTNTGCTGAGTTTGAAGTTGGTTAAAATAATGGAAAAAGAGGTTNTCATCGATAACTGTTGCAAAAAAATGCTGGATCAAGAATTTCAATAGCAACGANAATTGAGCGTTGGAATATACTTACTTGAATAACTTGGAAATGTTATTGATGTCTTATAACACCAGCTACAATTTTATTTCTCATGGCAACAATTTAACGAACAAATTTTGAGTTCCCCAGCCGAGTTGCCGAATGGAAGCGACGTAAATTTGTGTGTTGGTTTACTGTGATTATAAATTGTGTTTGAAAAATATCAACTTGCAACGAAAAGCCGCGTCCCTCGCCAAACGTGTGTTTGACCATCATCGCTTCAACCGTTTCCTGTTAATTATCTTGAAGGCTATGGCCGTCAGGGTTACGACCGGTACGGATTGGACAATCTTGGGTTCGATTCCCGGGGCTACGACATCTACGGCGCGTCGAAGTACGGACGTACCGACCGTTCGGAGTTCTACGACAGCGAGACGGGATTCAGCGATTGCTGCTTCTCGCGCGACGGTCAGTGACGACGTCACAATCGTGATGCGTTTTTCAATTTTGCGTGGTCTTCTCGTTTTCGTTTGATTTCGTCATTTCGTCCACAGGCTTCACCGTGTCTGGCCTGGACAAGTACGGGTTCACCGCTGTGGGCCAGGACCAGAACAACTGTAACTACTTCTTCGACGGACCTCACTGCCTCTATTATCAAAACAAGGTACGTGCGTTCCACTCTTTGCTATGAACCACGTTCGCCTTCGGTTCTTGTAAATCAGTGGTCCCAGGGCCGTAACGAGGTCAGATGGCGCCCGGGACAAAACCAAGTTTGGTGCCCCCATGTTCAAACCCAAGGTCTTTTGGAAGCAAATATACTATAGTGAAGAAAATACTTGTGACATTGTTGGGACTTTTCGGCGCCCTCCGTATTGATTCGGCGCCCGGGGGCCCCCTACTCCTTGCTTTGAGCTTCCGGCGCGTTCAGTTCTTCCACAGTTGAGTAAATCGTTTGAAGCGGCTTTGCTTTCCTCCCAAGGTTTTATATGTAACCGAACTGTTAATGGAGTCGGCATCATGCTTTTATGAAGGCTTTTCGACAGAAGGTTGCGTCAAATTTGGCGAATAATGTTTCTTTTGCCACTGATTTTAATGAAGATCGCGAACTTTTTCAAAGCGTCGCCATAGTATTTCTAACAACTAAGACGATCCAAACAGTTTAATCTTGCACTGTGTTTCAAACCTTAATGAATCAAAATCCACGTATCTTCTGGTCCTTTACGTTTTGGGGTAAATATCTTTGTTCACCCCGGTGCTTTCATGTGTTTTTTGTGTGATCTTGTACGTTGCGCTGATCTCTATTCAGTTATGGGAAATTCTTTCTGTCCAACCCCAACACTTCTTAACCACCCTCGCGCGAACCTGCTCCCCCCTTTCTGCCCTCCCGCAATCATTCGTGGAGCAAAGCTGGATCAGCAGCGCACACAACCCACCAGCTCTGAGCACAGAAGATGTTGACGGCTCCACCTTCTCTGAGAGGTCTGTAGTCGTTTAGTTCAGGTGTCTCCAAACTTTGTTGTACGAGGGTCGCATCAGCTGTTAAACAACAGGTCGACGGCCGGGCATTTTAGGTAATTTAATTGTTTCGAGATATGTTGCATTCTACTCAATCAAAAAATTTTTCGTAAATATATAAATTATGGTTTCATGATTGACAAAAAGGCATCGCGGGCCGGATGAAATGGTTCGCGGGCCGGATTTGTCCCGCGGGCCGTAGTTTGGAGAGCCCTGGTTTAGTTACTTGTTCAGCTTTGAAGCCGAACTGATGTTTGCATTGGCGAGGTGAGTTGGCCGATGTTTCGGATGTTTGCCTTTACTATTGTCCCGGCTTTATTGTTTGCGGGAGTCAATAGAAAATCAAAACTCCGTTGCAAGATTGTGACGTGCGCGTACTGTTACTTCAAGGTCTCCGTCAAAATACCACAAAATAGCTTTCCATGGAACGCATTGACCGTGGGTTTTTGGATAACTGGTGGTTGTAAAGTAATATATGATTGTTTTTATCATGTCTGACATATCACTGACAATAAAGGGTGCTTGAAGATGGGAAATAAATATAGTAGAAAGATATGTTTTTTCAATTTATGCAGATATGTTTAAGTTTTTGTAGTTTGTTCATTTTTATTCGGTTTCGTAGTTCTTGCGTTTAGATTGTCTGGTGTTAGTCAAGTTTTCTGCCGTTTGTTATGCTTCACTGGTTTGTTACGCTTCACTGGTTTGTTGCACTTCACTTGTTTGCTCTTCCCGAGCCTTGCAGTGCTTACCATTTGGTTTCGCGCCATTAAAATACTTCTTCTGCGAAGGTTTTGCTTCAACGTGGACGCCTTGATGACGTGGTGTCCATGTTTGGACGGGGATTACCCGGCGAAATGCCACATCAATCCTTGTGAGGATAACCCGTGCCCCCTCCATCCTTCTGCTCGATGTCACATCAATTTTTGTGGGAGGACATGCTCTGCTGAATTTTATCTCGACGGAAGGCGTGTAAATTGCGACAGTACGTTCACTTCCTGGTTGCGTGAGAAAATCTGTGTGGGTTTGCTTCTGCCATTGTGCGTGTGTCCACTGTGGAGAGAAATCCGGACAACACTTCAAAGCAACTTTATTCATATTTTCTTAAATGGCGCAGATTACCACAGTAAGCTTTGAGTCACTGTCTGCTTGGTAAAGAAAGCGTTTGAAAAAAACGATGTTGACAAAAAGGTACAAACGCTGAATGTGAAAAAATTTAAACGATGCGCAGGCAGTGGCGTAGCCAGTCCAAAATTTTTTGGGGGGAGCAAAATGTTTGACTTTAGACGAGTAACAGTACTTTATTTGGGACACCGCTTCTAAAAGCACAAAAATGACTAGATATGCCAAAAATTTGGGGNGGAAGGAGCCCGCCCTCTGACTACGCTTATGTGCACAGGAANAGTTTTCGTTTTAATATCTAAACATTTCCTTCTCTGGTCCATAGCAAAGTCCAACTTTCAATGGGATTGTTTCTTTCTTTCGCGGCAGATCCGTGCGCATCGAGTCCTTGCCTGAACGGAGGAACATGTATCCCGTCCAAATATTCATCCGCGTCTGAACGCTTCGAATGTAAATGCTTGGCCGGTTACGCGGGTTTGTTGTGTGAGAGACAGGCCGTCGACACTTGTAGCCTCCCCAAAGTGGTCGGGTTGTGTCAGGTAGGTTGTCGTGAAAACCGTGTAGGTGTGTTGTCATGTGACTCGTGAAAACCGTGTATATGTGTCGTGAAAGCCGTACATGTGTGTTGTCATATGTGTCGTGAAAACCGTGCATGTGTGTTGTCAGCGAATGAAAGCAAACAAAAATGATCCAGGAAAAAAGTATTAAGTTTCTCAAACATATTGATTTGCGTTGTTTGCATTTGGTTTTCAATTATTTGTCTGTTTGCCGTGGCATGATTCCCTCGGCGTTTGTACATGAGATCAACAAGTGGACGACCAGCGGATAATGGGATCGCCATGACTGTTGCGCAGGGTCAATCCAGGCGATGGTACTTTAATCAAGTCCTGGGAAAATGTGAGATGTTCATGTATTCAGGCTGTGGAGGGAACATGAACAACTTTCCGAACAAACAGGTTGAATTTGCTCTTCACTTCGAACTTAATTTCGCTTTCGTGTGTTTCGGCCTCTGTGTAGATTACTCAAATGTCACGTGTTGTTGGCTGCGTTTGGTTTTATATTCTTGCGGTTTGAAAGATATGGAAAACGACTTATTTCTGGATGTTGGGGGTGTTGTCAAAACCATTTCGTGGTTTCTTTGCGAAAACTTTTAAATTTAGGAAAAACGCCAAATTTCTTGATGTAGCAGAAAATTTTCCAACATTTTTCAACTAGCACAGCAATGCCCGGATGTTCCTTTGCTTTGCTGATTAAGAATTTAAAAGTCGCCATGAAATACGCACCAGGAGAAAGCGTCATCCCAGACGCAAGCAGTGCGGTGTTTTAAGATTGCGAATAGACTTGAACCGTGACAAGATTTACGGTTCAATCTTCTCGCAATCAGAGTGGCGCAGTGCAGGAAAGATTTCTAGAACAGGGGTCTTCAAACTTTGCTGTCAGAGGGCCACATAAACGCAACAGGTCCAGGGCCGGACATCTTACGTAACGTGGTTGTTTCGGGATATGTTACGTTCTGCCAAAAAATGTTTCGTGAATATATTATTTTTTTGGTTATTGACAAAATGTCTTCGCGAGCCGAATTTAGAGACCCCTGTTTTAGAAAACACTTACTTTTTTTTCTCTGAACAACTTGGAACAAAATTTCAACCCCAAACCAAAGCAACAGCCGACAGCATCACTTCCTTTTCTGTCGCCAGGCGTGCAATTTGCGTTGCTCAGTGGGGGCGTGTTGCTACAGGAGGATCGGAAACACGAGCAACGCGATCGGATTCGACAGATTCGGATACGACAAGTACGGCTTCAACCGCACAGGTCACAACAGGTCAGTCGCCAGCGCACGGTTGTCGTCGACTATGACGTAATAATGCTTGTCGATCTGGCGTGTGACGTGGCAGAGTATTTCAGGGCCGGCAGAGTCCACTCCCCTCACAACTCGATGCGCTTCGGGCCGCAAGTCTTGGGCCCAAAAGGGTTCGGCCACGACGGATACAACATATACAGCTACAACGAACAAGGGTAAGGTTTGTGCTGAGCGCGATGGTTTGCTTGGAAAAAAGAGTGTTTGGGTTGCTAGTAGCAACGTCCTGGTGCGAAAGCAAAGGCGGTGAGAAAGTTGTGAATAAAGTTTTTTTTTTTTTTTAATGCATTCCATCTAAGCAGCTTCACAGTCATAGAGACCAGCAGTAGCGTGACCCCCATTGATGCATCTGTGAGGAAGACACCGAATGATGTTATTTATTTTGAAGATCTTTATATTTTAAAAATATAAGAACTGGTGATGCCTGCACAATGGGTGAAATAAATACTCTGATAAGATCACAGTGTCTGATTCTTTGCTTTGAAGAAATTTCTTTTGATACATAGTGTTAGTTTTGGACTAAGTAATTGCAGATTTTTTTTGAATAAGAAGTAGAGATGCCTACTCGTTAGGCGGAATACAGTATATACACTGATAAGATCACAGTATCTGATTCGTCGTTTTGAAAGGATTTTTTTTCGATACATGATGGTATTTTTGGACTATTAAGATACTTATTCGCGGTGTGCATATTGCATGAGCTTGTCTTGTCTGTGCGAGCTTTGCCAACTTTACTTCTGCAACACAAGCGCTAACAAAACCGGGTCCCAGGTACGATCGTCAGGGGTACAACCGCGACGGGTACCATCGAGATACGGGGTACAATCGCACTGGGTACAACAGGGAGGGCCAGTACGACCAACTCAGTGGATTCGATGAAGACGGATACGACGAGAATGGATTTGACAGGGCAGGTGCGTACTGTTGCAGTTACTTTGTTTACATTCGAATTGGACTACGATTGTGATGCAATAGCACTTGATTATGATCATAACCGCTCGATTGTGACGTAAAAACACGATTATTATTGTGTTTAAGGTTTCAACTGCAACGGAGTTAATGCGGAAGGATTCAACCAAGCGGGTTTTTACGAAGGCTTTGTTTACGAATGCAGGTCATTGTCAGTGACCCAGTGCGACGCAATCACTGACCCGTATCAGGTAGGTCATGGCGCCACGCATAACAAACTGACGTTCTGTTTGAATTTCTGTTTGAATGAAAATGACCGCTCTTTCGTAGACAAAATAGTTTTTGTATAATATCAAGTACCTGGGCTCGTTATACGTTACTGCCAAGGCATGCTTTCTATAGGTAGCGTAATCTGGTTGATTTATGCACAAGTTGCCGTGAATAGTGATGCTGGTGCTGGACTTTTGCGTTGGTTTTTTCGAACGCATGTGAATATGATTCTTCCGCCACTCAGGTCTCTAAGTTTTCTTCACTCGGTAAATGTGAGGAATGGAGGTATGTTGGACCAACCTAGTGTTGCCAGATCACTTGAAATTGTTTCAAGGACATTTTGTCGTCTTGTGATTATTGAAATTTTACTTCATGCCTACTTTGAATACTTTTTAGATATAGTGGTGTGGCACATACGGTATTGACACAGCTGTTCTTGCTTTGTTGACTTTTTCCTACACAACGGTTTAAGGTTGATGAAATCTACACGTTATTCTGTTCAATTACGTTGTTTTTTCTTGCTTCTTCAACGTTCAGTGTAATCAGTGGTCCAGTAATGAACAATTTCACAACTGTTGAAGAACTTTCAGGGACGCCGGAAAATACTCAAGGGCAACAAAATATTTTTCAAGGATCCAGAACATAACGAGTTTTCATAGCAAATTCAAGGAAAGTCCTTGGCGCTCAAGGACGTCTCGCAACCTCAAGTCAACGCGATGTTTTCCTTTCGTTGTACTCGTGGCGAGTGCTTGAGCGCTGCCAGCAGTTCCGTGCTTGATCAAAGCTCAATCACCGCAAAACCGCGTTTTCGTGTTGTTTTGTGAAAGTCCGGCGTTGTGCGGCAGCTTGAGTGTTGTGATCTTCATGTTCTCCTTTGAAGAGACCCGAGATACACCGCTTTGATGTCGAACTTTCGTGGCGTGCGAGTTGTGCCTGGAGTAGCCGTACATTACCAATTTGCCTGCACTGTTGTTGAAGGTTGTTTACAGCTTGAGTAAATTACATGTGTCGTGCGATAAAGACAGAAAGTAGCGTTAAACTACATCCTGTCCTGCACATGCCAACTCCTAACGAAGGCATCACTCGAAGCATGCTTGTGTCGCAGGTGGTCGGCTTCACTCCTGGCAAATCGTGCGACGAGGTCCAGTGCGAGAGCAAGTGCGGTTGTAATTTCAACGGTAGTTTTGATGTTTGCAAGTTGCTGCTCGTGCATTTCGAGTCTTTGTTCACCATGGCGACAGCTTCGTTGCGATGAAAGGCTGTTATATAAGCGCCTACGTGTTGTTCTGATGATAAAACTTTTATTTTACTGCATGATTAGAAACGAATATTATATTACAATGTCATCAGGCACCTTTGTCCATGTGAATACGGACTTTGTACCGGAATCTATTTCTACCATAACTGTGTAACTGTTAATGTCTCAGGCGTTGAAAATGACCAACCTGAAAATTGTATATCAGTTGATGCAGCCTTTTTGTGGTGACAGTGTTCTGCAACAGTTCAACTGTAGCTCTGTAGACGCCTTTGCAGCCAAAACGTGAATTCTCGAATCTTGTTACTTGATTGCAAACGTTTGATTGCGCCTGCCGTCTTGCCGTAGTTACAAGCGTAGCTCACCTTCGCAGGGAAATCCTACCGATTCCGGGAGAGCTTCCAGTACGCTTGCCAGACCTGCATGTGCACCTTGTCTGGAACGATGGAGTGTCTTTGTCAGAGACTTGCCAAGAGGAAAGAGATTAGAGACCTCACTGAAGGTCTGTGCAAGTTTGTTTTTATTTAAATTTGATTCGCTACAAAAGCGCAACAACAACCGGGCACCACCATCAGAGCAGGTTTATCTTAAACATCGTTTTTTGCTTAGTTTCCTGTGGTCAGCACTTTCGCTTGCTTGTGACGAAATAAAGTGCTTTGTCACTGATTCCGGGTTTGTGACGTCGTCTTGTATGACATCATGCGTCTACCAACAGTTTTATTTATTCAATGAAATTGATTGCGACTCAACAATTGCCAGGCGAAAGAATGACGTATCATCGCGGTGTTCGCCAAGTGTACGAGTCGGGCGAATGGGATTATTACGTCAGCGTTCACTCCCAATACATGAAGCTAGCGATGGCCGGTCCTTTGTCCCTGCCATGGAACAGGTGAGGCCATGCTGGAGCAATCAGCCAAAAGCAATGTGCGACAAACGCAGTATTGGGCCCTTCATTGTCGGTCGAACCCGAGATGAGTCCGCGGTACCAACCGATGTAACGTCATGAACTTTCTTTCTCCACAGACTTGTGTTGAGTGTGGTTTGCCAAACTGGTCAGTTGTTGTTAGTTTGTATTCCCTAGTGATAAGCATCATCGACCACTTGCATATGTGGGTCAAAATGGTTGAGATCTATACATTTTATAACAAGGCAACAAATACTTCACAATAGTCTGAACTGCGGAAAGATCAATGAGCTAAGAGGTCCACACGCGGTGATCTGGTGTTTGATCCAGACTGAGTGAATCACGGCACCTCTCCCTTGCCTAGAACGATAATTACAATATCGTTTCCACTCTCCCCTGACAGGACCCCCAACTGTTGCAGATAGAAAAGTACAGAAATCGCCACTTCGTCATTTTACTGTTAGTAAACGACGAAACCTCAATTCTTCTGTGACTGGCCAATATACGTATTTTTACGTGCTGCAGAGAATGCAAGGGCCAGGCATGAGCTTCGTTGGCGACACCCCCATTCGCTACCCCCCACAACATGCAATCGGTGAATTGTGCACCGCCGTCTACAAATCGAGCTGTGATTGCTGTTGATTGGAACGTTCTTTTTTACGTCAGTGTTAATAAAGAAAATTGCTATTCAGCAAAGAATAAATACGGTACCTAGCCCATCGTCGCCGTGAGGGGGAACGAGCTTCGTTATCGCTTAAATATGTGAAGCTAGTAATTACAATACAGTTATGATTAGATGAGCAGTTTTTATTCTTGACCCCCCCGACCCTTCCAGCCCTACCCCCCTAAATGACCTTGGCTGACAACGAGTGTGCACGTTGCGAAATATATACTTTACCTGCGTAGTAAGCACGTTTTTTCAAGTTCTTTTTTAAATACGTTCTTCTTTGTTCCGCTTTCTTTCCTGCTAGCGCTAAAATCATAGCTTAAAATTTTATTAAGATGTTTTTTACCATACACTGCAGATATTTTCTGACAACGGTCGAACGCGAAATGAAAAAGCATGTCGGTTGTGACGTCACCATCCCGTATTATGACTGGACAATCGACGTCGGATCGCTGGAGCGATCTGTGGTCTGGGGCGCCGCTTATTTTGGCGGAAATGGCGAAAGTGGCACCAACTGCGTCAAGTAAGAAGCTGCGCATGTTTTTCTTTCGCTGAGGCGTTTCGGTCATTTGCCCCGTGATAACATTAAAACTCGCCAAAACGTTATTCACGCGTCTATATTTTTAGACATTCTGACCGAATTGACTGAATTTTCCTCGGTCATATATACCCAGAGCTGCATAAAGTCATCAAAAAAACGAAAAATATACCCAGAGCTGCATAAAGTCATGAAAAAAACGAAAAATATACCTAGAGCTGCATAAAGTCATTAAAAAAAACGAAAAATATACCTAGAGCTGCATAAAGTCATTAAAAAAAA
>JGI24159J19872_10007528_pt1 | contig 14261 bp, 7 predicted proteins | sample Ectturendosymbi4_FD_19872 | JGI IMG/M metagenome (IMG submission 19872) | reverse complement strand
GCAGCGGTTAGACAAGAATGTACCTCACCATTAAGCTTTGACTTTTGAATATGAACAATTTTCGCAGCTACATAGCAATTTTTGTGCATTTTTCAAATGTTTTCCTGCTTTCTGTTTCGTTTTCTTAGATTTTCTCTTCTTGTCCAAAAGCATTGGCAAGTCTCAGTAATTAATCCAAAACGCCTGGCAACATTTTCTCGTTCGTTCTGGGAAAAACATTAACCCCTTATTCCTAATTCTTGCACTAATCTACTATAGCGGTAAGAAATCTGAAGAATTGTGCTAGATGAAGTACAAACAATTTGTAGAAATTCGTTTCGTGCCTATTGCATGCCAGTATAATACCTTCCAACGTTGAAACAAGTGAACACAGTCTGGTAGTAAACAAAACTGTGTAGATTGTAGCCATGCTTGCTGGGGTCAAGCGAAATTTTTGGCTTGCGAAATTTCTGACTTCACTCCATGTGCGCATGCACAGACTAATATTCTACATATCAAGTACGCTGAGAGAAGTGATGATTAGGGCTTAGAGTTTCGTGTTTAGGTAAGTGTGTCGGGTTAGGGTTAGAAAAAGAAATATAATTGAGGTCTAACACTAAGCCCAATATTTTTCAATGGTTATAGTTATTCCTGTACTGTAGCTTGTGGGTTTCTGACATCTAATCAAAAAGCTTTAATTTACACAACACACATCAAAAAAGTAATGGACAAACTTTCTTCCTTTACTCTGAGAAGCAAAATAGCTGACAAACATAGGTCAGAAATTTCGCAGAGGTCAGAAATTTCGTTTGACACCGGCTTGTTTAATACAATCCCAAAAATTTAAGTGTTCGTCAGCATCAGGTTCGTCTCGATTTCGTCAATCCATTTGACGAATTTGTACTCATCTGTTCAGCGGTGTTCACCTTCGACTGCATTTTTTATATCCGCTCACTTCAGATGTCTGCTGCTCTCTACTTGTCTTCGTTTTTATCCATTATGTAGCACTTCGGTGTGATGATGAGAGATTACAGTTTAGTTGCTAGCGCGCTTTTACAGTATTTTACAGTTTGTAATGTTTTCGCATTTCTTATACTTATGCACTTCTACTAACCCACGTGAAATTGTCCTCGCCGAGTCCGGATTAAACAAATATATAAATGTAATGAAGGAAATGCATTGTGGCACTGAAGTGTTTGGATTTACAAACTTAAATTTGCTTAGGAAAAAGGTTTCTTCAGGAATTCATTCCCCAAACAACTTTCCAAAAACATGCACTTATAGGCACACTGCTACCATTCCCCTAAAGCGGCAAGGTCTAAAAATTGCTGATTGCTGATTTTTTGGCGGGGCAGTTACAGATTTCCCAGCACATGTTCATTCCAGCATTTATTCACCCGCTACAAGTTTATTCAGCCATGCGAAAAACACATACAAAGTAATAACAACCGCACTTACAAACATCTGTGAGCCGAGAAAAGAAAGAGTACGATCGCTTTCATGTCAAACCCATCACAATCAACCATCGCTGCTCCTCGTCGTAAGCTACAACGAAAGCATTCACCCTTCAAAAGTGGCGCAGCTTCCGTTTCTGCAAGCGCTCACCAAAAATTAGTTGGCTGCTCAGGAAGTTGAAGCCAGTGAGAACCCAAGCTTTGATCTGAAATATTGTAATCTTTCTTAAACGCCTATGTCCTCCAACTCTCTTGCGGCACTTTCCTACGACGGTGGAAATAAAGTTCAAGCGGAACTTTAATGTTTTGAACATAAATGAGGCTCAGTACTGCTCAGCGAAAGCTTTACTCCAACCAACAGCGCGTGCATTGAAGTCAAGCTGGCAGTGGGGAGTTGTCACGAAAACTCCGCGTCCGGTGATGGGCGCTTGCTTGCGGTGAGGCGCTAAACGATGTGCCCTAGCGTTGAAAGCAACTGACGCGGCCGGAAGGTCGGGTCCAAATGACGGCGGACTTTCGTTATTATTCTCGATGTCAGCATCCGTGTAGTAACCGTTCAAATGCAACCCTTCGTCATCAGCTTGACGCAGCGACGGGGGAGGCACATATCCACGCATGCGGTTTCGCGCCCGGTAGTAAGAATCTTCCACATTCCAACGCCGCGGAACTTTGGCGGTGTGACTTTCATCTACGAGCGTGTAGTTCGCCTCCACTTTCGCTCTCCACTCAGGCGGCGGCTGCGGCAAAGGAGCAAGTAGGCTTCGGTGGCCGCGCAGCTCCCGGGACAAATCGCTTCTGTAAATTTGCGATGGTATGTATTTCACAGATGTTGTGGACTGTCTCGCCATGTTCCACGGAGTCGCTCGGTCCTCGATAGGCGCCGGAGGCTCCTCAGGACCTTCGTTTTTTTTGCCCGGCACCTCCTCGCTCGTAAACTGTTCCATTCGCTTCTTTTGTTTGACAAACATCTTCCCGCCTTTCGACGAGCTGCGAAGCGTGCGCGGGTTCTGCAACAAAGGCGAGATTTTACTCCTGAAGCCAGACGCAAAAACCAGTAGACTTGCGTGAGTGCCTTTTATCGGAACTTCTTAGAATAATCATTTTGTCAATTGTGCGAGCATAGAATGTAGTCGACACGTTGCAATCACTTCGCTGAGCCTCAACAAACATTGAAATAGAAAGGCTTTTGCAGAAACCTGGCGACCACACGGAATTCGTCTTAGACCTCGTTGGTTTATAGTTTTCTCCAAGCATACTTAAACCAAAACATCCTTCGGTAATGTTTATTACCGTACGCCCCACAGTTTAGAATAAATCAGGTGATCACTGGATATTTTATTTTAAGTTTCAACAGTAGAAATAAACTGTTTTTTTTACAAAAACTGTAGCGAATGTGCTAAAAATAACCTATTTTGGAGCCTACGAAAGAAGACTTACAGGTAATAACATTCAGTGTTGCCTTAACAAATTACAGTTTGTAGGAATAACAGTTATTGAGCATATCAAAGCATTTAAAGTTTTTCATGGTAGCTCTAATCGTTGCAAAAAGTCGTAACGTTTGCATTTGCCTCAAAATCTGACTTATTTTACCACAGTTGTCACGTTAGTCTCTTCGCTTCAATGAAAAAATTAGTAGATCGGAAAAGACTTATCTCAGACGTAAGTTATTTGTTGCACAGACAGAAATATCAAAAACACTTGAGGTAATTACAAAGTGTTGGCATGTGGTTTTTTGAAAAAGATTCAGCGCGAAGATTTAAATCTATAGGGACGTTACCGCTTGTATTTCCTTGAAAAACAATAATTCAATGCTGCAACTCTATTTCTGCAAATTTTTGCAACAAAATTAAACTGTCACGTGCAAACTGCGATATTTCACTGACAACGACGAGGAAATTGTATGAAAAAAGACCGTTTTTGATGAGTGGCTGCGTACAACAAGTTGTGAATGAAAAGTTAAGGATATAATTCGCAACAGGAGCTCAAATGGCATGTTCATTCGCGATCTACTTTACGAACAATCACCACTGTTTGCGTTTAAAGCCCAAAACTTCTTACTTGTTGGCAAGTATTTGCCGTTGGTGGTTACAACGTTTTTTTTGCGAGATTTGACATTACCTGTGCTGTGAAAGACGGCACAGTACTACGCTATCACAAGCCACTTGCAATTGCATTTCACACAACCAGCTATTTGTAGACTATAAATATTAAAGGATCATACCAAATCATCACACCTCTTTCCAAATGCGAGGTAATCAATCAGGCAAATGTTTTGTTGAAACGGTCAAATAAAAGTGCAACTTTTGGTCGTCCAGTCACATCCAGTATTTTCTAAAAGAAAGTATGAAGTCCTCACTCACCACTTCAGCCATAAGCTTGTATCCTTTTCCAACCTTTTTTGATCGTTCTTTTATCCTTACTTCAGGTGTAACTCGACCGTTGGTGGGTACCAGCTCGTTCGAATAAGGGTATTTCACCGCAGTCCTATTCTGTGGTGGCGATTGGCCAATGACTAGCTGAGCGTTTGGCGGAATAGAACCACTTCCAGAAATGGTTTGGTATGTCCCGGACTGCCCTCCCGGCGTCTCATAGACGTACACGTAAACGCTACCGTTAGGTTTAGGGGGAAGAGCTGGGGGTGCGCGAAGAACCTGTGGCTGCAGCTGTCTTTGTGCTTTCGGAACTGGCCTGGCAACCGGCCTCCACGGTTTATAAGATTTGCTGTCAAACTTGTTCACCATCTCCTCGGCAAGTAAGTTTCTAAATCTGTTGACATTACATGATGTACGCCGCGAGTGCGCCAGGACTCCAGCAGCCTTGTCGAATTCCGGCTACGTCTGTCCGTATGAATACAGATGCCAGGTGGCCGCGAGAGAAGTAGAGATGAGAACGGGCCGGCTTTTACGAAGATAGCGTACCTCTCTCCTGGGCTTAATTAACGTTCGTCACTCGCGAGGGTCAGCTGCAGAACTGCGTCTACAGCGATGCTGTAAGCAAACCTTGAACCACAGCACTACAACAAACCGACTTCGTCAGTGCAACGGTGTGTTGATCAAAGGTAATCCTTGGTCTTTGGCATTCAGTTATTTTTGTCTGCAAACACGAAACAGTTTTAAGATTTTCCGAGTTGGTGTGTTTGATAAAAACATTTTTTATTTAAATTTCTGTGCGTGTGTTTTGTAACTGGAATGTCCGCTACCAAACGTTGCAGAGTCAAGCAACATCCAATTATCACTCCCTAAGTTGGCTCCCTTGTTTCTCTAGTGATGAATGCACAAATGCATGATATTTTCGGGCAGAGTAAATGCACTCCCCCCATTCAAAGTCCTCTAAGGTGCAGAGCGGAAAGAGTTTGTTTTTTATGTGCTAACTGATTCGCAGCAAACTTGCCGACCCTTCAGACTCGATGAAATCAAGCGTCGAATTCGATCTAGCCAGAAACCGCACTAGTAGGAAAGGTAATTTCTTGGTTCCCAAAATTGTTACAGTACGTTTGTGCCAAGTCCGGGATGGACTGCTTCCAAAAACCTAACTCTAGCTAGTCTTTCATCCACAACTTGAATAACTCAACAGAATTTCAATTTCTAGAATACGGCGGTGCGATTTTATCCATTAATTTCACAGTTATGTCCTTTTCACCCACATCACCAGCATCTGCACGCATTTGCTTAATGTGGCTGTGGGTAAACGCAGCATGTAGTTTGCGAAGAGCGGAAGCAGCAATTCCCTCCAGCTTATCACAGCAAATGTTAGTGTTGAGGCTAACTTAACAGAGACTTGCTTCTATTTTCATAAATAGTACTGCCCTCCGCTAAACACGGTCTTCTTAAAGTGGCCCCCGAGCCAATTAATTGCCCACCCGTGTCTTACAACCTCTATCCTACCGAGAACACATGGAAACACATGGATCACTGCGTTCATCACAAGTTGGAAAGCACTGACATTCATTTATTCTGCATAATAATAAAACTTTTCAGTGCTAACAACACCGCAACTTGTAAACTGGAAATTTTTGGTAATATTTCCGATATTGGCTTCTTGAACACTAATCTACAGTGTCACATGATCTTGTTGCGAGCAGGGACTTACTTGATCCATGGATTATGAGGGCTGCATCTCATCAATAATTTTCTAGATTTTGTATTTTCCTTCAAAACTTATTCCTAAAATTTAAGCTATAAATGAGACTCAGTACAAAATAAACCAAATCAACACAAATTTTGAAACAAATCCAGAAATGCAGTCTTCAGCACGTTTCGCAGTGGAACATCAGAGAGTGCAAAACGCAATGGGCCACGTACGTATGGTTTAGTTTTTAGCAAACGTTTTAGCAAAAATTCGCTAAGCTGGATTTTTCACGAATAAATTGCCCAGCTCTTTAGAGTATTTGTGAAACTGTAACGATTCAACCGTGGCAGGCAATTTGTATATCAGAATTGGTTCCAAATTTTCTATTATACAAAATTTATTTTTATTAGAATATCTTAGGAACTCTTGCTGAAACAAGTAACCCTTGAAATTTGCTTGCTTTTTGTCCCTTGTTTTAATCTTTTTTAGTTTCATTTTTCATATGCTTCGCTTGTCGCACTCCCACTGGGTTCCCTGCTTTATGCCAGCATTACCAAACCGACGTATGGCAAAAAGATCGCTTACCTGAAAGACACAATTGTCTTGAAACTAAAAAAAGTTTTTTCAATATATTCAGCTTTGTTGCTACGTTTGAACAAACCTGCTTCTACGTTCTCTTAAAATAGTCTATAACGGATAAAGATGCAGTCTAAAATGATTGGGCTTCGACGCTTCTAGCTTCTGCACTAATTCTTGAAATTTCGATCTTTCCGGATAAAAGATCCAGATATAATATTTAACAATTTATCGACATTTCAAGACCGTCTGCGGTTCTTATGAAAACGCCAGAGCATAGGACGAAGAAGATTGCTTGTGCAAATGTGCATGCAGCTGAACCAGTAAGCCAACAGGTTTAGTGGGAAGCAAAGATTTACAAATCTCAGCAGGCAGCAATGAATGTATGGAGTAACAAAAATTTACTAGTCTCAATGAAACCGCAAATTGTTTGAGGCGATGAAACTCTCCTGTTCAAAGTAAATTAGACCTTGCCGATGAAGTGTCGCCGAATGGCTAACCTCTTCGGATGCGTTTGACTTGCTTCATAAACGTATCGTAAAACTATATCGAGAGTAACTAACCTGAAACAGAGATGCGGATTATTGTTTTTAAGGGGTCAGTTGTAGTCCTAATATGTTTGTCATTTGCTGATCTTCGGCTGGACCCTTCTGGATTTGTTTTGTCTTAGTTGTTTATATTATAAAACTGAATCGTTTGCGATTAGAGGTGCTTTATGCATGTCCTGCTTTGATCACATACTTCTTTGAATAATATTCAAATTTGCTCATTTCAGCTGCAGCAGGCTGCATACCCTGTTTGCCCACAAAAAGTGAGCAAAGCGTTGAAGCCCTCTGCGGTAAACTGAACATGAGCGGCAAATCGTGGAGGAACAAGGTATAATCTGCTCAGGAAATACCAGTTGCCGGTCTTAAACAGTGCTTCTTTTTGACGTATCGATGACTTGGAACATGATTTACGAGAATAGATAACGCAACTATCGACAATTTTAATGAAATGATATGGAATGTTTCGACAGACACTGAAATGTACAATATGTTTCAAAGTAAATCATGAGCTGTTGTGCTATTGTATCTTGTACTTATCTGCAAGACTGTCAAGCTTAATCCTGTTCAAAAAAAGTTTGTTATGCTTTTCAGGTTTTGTTGGGTATCTTATCAACTTAGGCAAGGATCTGCCACAGTTTTACCTGAATCAGAAACCAGTTATGCCGTTTTGACACTCCTGATTTGTGTGTCTGATGTTCATAACACACAGCATTAAGACATCAAAACATTCGGCGTAGCCACTGTTTAATAACGATTTAACTTTCACACAAAGCAGAGGTAACAACGCTATTTACAGATTCAGGGCATCCACTTAAAAAAAGTTTATTCACCAAGACACAATTCCACAGTTTGCTTGAGAATAATCGCTGCAGTAAAAAGTCGTTTCTCTAATATTCATTACGTTCTCTCTGTCATGCCCGCAACGAAATCACATTTCTGCACCAAGTTATTTCTTAAGGGAAGAATATGCAAAGCGTTTGTTAGTCTGGCTGCGATGCAGAAAAGAGATGAGAGGTCGACATAGAAAGCATTTTGTCGTAGTACTAAAAGATCAGCAACGCGAGGTTACATCCAATCTGAGGAGGTGATAAGTCGAGTTGGAAAACTTCTGAAACGAAGCTGCAGTGCTTCCCGTCCGAATGGGATATACTGTACTGGTGGGAAGAAGTACAGACGTTTGATTGTGAGCTGTCACATCTCATCTACTGTACTAACAAAACATGTAAATCGGACCAGAAGCCGCTCCACGGATTAAGTGGAACCTGGTACCCATTTTGCTGGAGCAGCATTGGTAACGAACTTGGGTTTTGGTGCGGAAAACATTTTGCGGACTTCAGCACAAGGAGCGACTATCTGCGGCATATCTGTCGAAGCATCCTGAGATTTTCCAGGCGTATAGATTTCATACGGCGTGGTTTTAGCGCAAAACGTTGGTCTTGCGACAGCCGTGCTTGGCTCAGATGACATCACTTCGTTGTAAGTAGGAGGCGGTGGCAAGTTGTCGATAATTACAGGCTCAGTGTGATTCTGTCCTGGCGACCACACTGAGTATTTGACTTTCTTGGTAACTGGCAACACTGGCGCACTGCAGTTGGAAGCACCTTCCCTATGTTCCTTGTCAAGATTTTGCTCTTTCTCATAAACAGCTTGGTTTGCTTTCAGACCTTGTTGCTCATACAAATCTTCACAAAGGCCATTCTCAACTTTCACGCTGGCGTCTTCTCCTCCTTCTGTGTCTTGTTCTGAAACAAAGGCAATATGTGAAACTCAGTGGCAGCTGATCTAGTGATCTAGACAAAAACAAATGTTTTTTTTCGCTACACTATTACACACAGCTGCTTTTGACAATTTTTTTCGCAGCCTCTACAAAACGCAAAATCATTTTCGCACTTCTGAGAGCTACAAGCAGCAGGCTGCTAAGGAGTAGGAATTCTAAGTGGTAGATAAAAATGAATCGATAACAAAGTGTACGGTAATTGTAAACAAAGCACACCTTGCTGCACCTTGCACATTAACCTTACTTTAGGTTAGTAAGGCCAAGCTAGCCATTATTTTACAGAGATGTTTTCACCCTGTAAGTCCCGTTCCGCACACCCAAATGAGAACCGTTGATCTGCAACATGTGTGGTCCTGCTATACCTTCCACGTAGTGAGCTTACTACATTTAACAAGCGCAAAGATTAGTCGATCATTTTAACAATACCAACTATGCCAAAAGATTAGGCACTGCACCAAGTGTCTGTTATCCATTGCATTATAAGGTGCAGCCATTATGCTTTAAAGGCTAGTAGAAAACTACGAAATGTACTCGGAGTATCAATTGCGCTGAGGAAAGTAAAAAATAAGTATTAATCAAAATCACAAAAGTTGCACTGTTGATTTAGTTATACAACATTCTAAAATATTGAGGAATTTTAATGCAGGTGTTTGGAACCAAACACAAGTTTTTTGAATCCTGATTCTATGGGTAAAGCAGAATAAAACATAAATTACAAGGAGGCACTTCTTTAAAAATTTCAATCGCAATAGAATAAAACAAGCAACACTAAAACCTTTAATTAATTTATCTAATTCAATTCACTGGAAACTTTCTTTGCATATATGCATATTATAAACGTTGTTTTATTGAAGATGGTAAATCTCTCATACAAGTGTTAACTTTTCACCGCTTCAAAATCAGCACAAGAATTTTTTAATTTTCCTGTTTGCCCACAAAAAAGAAAAAGATTAGTCCTGGTTTATTTGTCCTCAAATATTGGGTTAAAGTTGATTGACGGAGAAACACACTCAATACTTGTTTGAAATTTTTCAAAGTCTCTGTAAATATGCTCTAATTTCATAAACTAGTTTCATTTCAATCAGTTTTTTAGCACTAACACGTTTGTGTTATTATGTTTTCAACACGTCTGTTGTCACGTATCCGCAAGCTGTGGAACATTGCACAGCTCTTAAAACAGCTTCAAAACTTCTTAAATGGTGATCTACTTCTCTTACGAGTAAATTATAGGTAAGAGTTTGGTCTTTTGCTCAGGAATAATTCTAATCCCACCTGAAAGATGCAAGACACTAGGATTTGACTCTGAACTCAAGAAACGGCTCAAGCTTGGTTTAGGGAGAACTTTTGGTGGAGGCCCTTTGGGAGCCCTTTTCATATGAGCACCATCTTCAAGCACATCCTCATCGTTTTGATTGCTGTTTAGTTTTCCCGAAGAGGTAACAGACATCTTATCAAATGAGGATGTCATGGAAGACGTCACCGAATTATTTGAATCCGATGCTGCATCGTCAACAGTCACAAAATCTGCTGCTGAAGGTGGGCGTCGTATGATGTAATGCTGCTGGTAGTGGAAGGGATCCTTGTTTTTTCCTTTTCGATTCCGACTAGGACGCTAAAATCGAAAAAATTCATCAGGTGTTGAAATGATACCGGAAACAGAGATGAATGTATTTGCAGAACGTTGTTACAAAGCTGAAGGAAACTACCAGCAAACAAACGAATTTATTCCAGCTCTTTATTACGAAAACACTGTTTTAGGCAGCAGAAATCAGCAGTGAACAGTGATGCATGTTGCATTTTCCTTGGTATTTGACGAATCAAAACCAATACCTTAGAAACTTTCTTGGTCTCGTAATTCCTAATGTTCTCAAGGTTCTCGAACTTTCAAGAAGAAGGTTGCTTTAATTGCTCTTATCCTTTTGGTTTAGATCATTACTATAGAAATACCATGGTATTGTGCATTTTTTATGAAGTGTATATAGTATGAACAGAAGGATTTGAGCATAATGAGTTTGAAGTAATTGAAAATTTTTGTCTAACTGTTGAACCTATTAAAACATTTGTAAACACACTGAATAAGAAATTGATGCATAGTCCTGCGTTTGAAGCAACGCTTTTGCAAAGTTTTGTCGATTTGCCTAACTTATCGTCGCTCAGGGCACAGTGGTATGGATACACAAAAATAGATTCCTTACCGGCAATTCCGAATCTGACATCCTGCGAAATTCTCCCATAACGTCATTCATCCTGGAGCGACTGGTTGGATCAACTGACGCTTGTTGCGAGCTAAGATTTGCACCTGGATCACAAGCTTGGAAGGGGATAGGAGTCATGCTCGGGTCTTTTGCACCGCTACTCTCCTTCGTGTATCGATCCATACGCTTTTGCTGCTTTTCAAATATTTTCGCTCCTTTGCCTTTCATTTCTGCGCAATATCTGGTTTTTACTATTATAGCAACACAAATTGAAACGCAATTTCACAACAATGTGGTGACATAAAAAAGGAATAGGTCTTAGGACACATCTACATCTACAGATGTCCAACAGCTGATAAGGAATTGATAACCAATAGCAATGCTTTTGTACGCATTGCAAACAAATGTGTCCTTTCAGGATGACTTTTATTTCTAGACTATGTGCTGCATTGCAAAAACGAGTTTAAATGATGCTTTTCACATCGGAAAATTTAATGCAAAAGCTGATATCTTATATGACAATTGGAAGAGAGTTGTTGCAGTCTTCGAAGAAATTGATTTGATGAGAAAAAGGAAAGTTTATATTAGCCTCAGTTTTTTTATCAGAACCTTCCAGGTGCATAATTTTTAGTTTTAGCAATTGTTTTTAGTTTTGGTGATTGTCTTTCATTGTTTTTGATTCATCAAGGGAACCTGAGACAATAACAAAAATTTCAGATAAATGATTCTCCAAATGCTTTTTCCATATTACCAAAACTAGAAAGCAAACTTTTGTAAAGCACAAGTTGCATTTCTCTCTGTACTACCTAACAGTTCTTTAAGTTTCTTAAGTTGCTGGCACAGCAGAAATAAAGTAAGATCCATCAAGCATTGTTGCCAAGACAGATGGCATTTTGTGACAGATAAACCAAATACCCAGTCCTAAGGCAATAACTCTTAGTATGGGTAACGTACTCTCCAAGGGGTAATTTCACTATTTTGGAAAAAATAATGGAATTTTAGCAAGTCTGAATTATTGTTGGCAGCTGTTTCCAATGCCTGTGAATTACCATGAAAAGATTCAATCCGTTTGTCAAAACTAAATGCTTATGCAGTAACCATCAAACAGGATACGAGAGCAGATAGAATGAATGACCTCATGGCGACCAAAAGTTTTTGAAGAAATCGCCTTTACGGAATCAGTGGCATTGTTGCAACTTGCAACACTGTGCAAAACAACACCTGTTAGAATGAAACGGGCAACAGGACAACGCGTATGCTTTCAGCACCACAAACCACCTGTGTGCCTGTTACAGTTTTGCGAGGACTTTGTCTTGTCCCAACGAATCTCACTATTAGATTGATTATTATCCAGGATTCCAGAATATGGTTTTGCCATCGGTTTGCTAAGATTCTCTCCCTAAAGCTGGGGTGGCCACTGGCCAAACTGCACCCGCGGGCCGCAGCCGGTCAACCAGTTAATTCCGGCCCGCCAAATACCTGGCACATTTTTAAGCACGTTTCCGTAGTGCAACAGCATTGGCTGCTGCCTGTCTCTTGTTGGCTAATCTACCGCAGCAGAACTTAGCTGCAAGCAGCACTACAAAAGTGCAAACCAAGTGGTGTGATGTTATTGCTAATATTGTACTACAATACATTTTAACAACGTATTTTGCATAGATTGCATAAATCACACTGTATTCGGTTCTCCAGTGGCCAAGCAGTAGTGAATTCGGCCCTCGGGTCAACAAGCTTGGCCACCCCTGTCCTAAAGGTTTTGTCGGCTTTGAAATTTTTGCAGGTTTATTGACCCACTTTGTGTTTCCATGTGGTTATCACTTCCCTGGCCTGAGCAGAACTGTTCATCATGCGCATTATCTCGAGATTGTGTGTAGTGGTTACCTTTGGTTAATCGCTGCAAGTTTTTATTTCCCCGGTTTCTTTTTCCTGCAGAAAGAGGCGATGTACGCAGGACTAAACTTGTATTTTTTGAAAAATGCGATCAATCCAACTCGTTTTAATAGTGCATCACTAAAATTAACAGTTTACAGTGCAATTCATTGCAAACCAAAGTCGTGCACTACCTAACATACAGTGGCAACTTATCTTGTAAATAACATTATAGCATTGTTAATCAAAAATAGTTTTGACCACAAAACATCGACATTGCTACCGTGTATTGACAACATCGTGCTTTGCCCTAGATGACGCAACACAACCTGAGCGTTGACTGCAAACAATCCAGCGGTTAAAATGCGCCAGTAGCTGCTGAAGTAATGGATCACTATGGCGTTATAGTATTCTCGCTGTAACGCTTCAGTTCAGTCGTCGACATCGCTCTACTCTGCAGTATACTGAGCAGTGATGGCAGCGCACATCGTAATCGTCGTAAGCTGATGGTTAATGACTATCGCGATTTGTTAGTAAAAAATGCCTTGTTTTTGCGGGATGTGCTGCATTTGGTTGCGAATGTTTTGACTGTTACGGGATGAAGAAATCGTCACTTCAAAAATTCTTGACATTGTTACGCATTCTGAGATATTGAAACTTTATTTGACTGACAACAGTTAGGGATGCCATATTTTCTTACAAATTGTTTCCTCGAATCTGTTCATTAAAACTACAATATTAGTCATCATGAAAATTCAATAAATTAAAAACATTTTTCAGTTTTGATTCTCCCATGTTTTGAACGCATTTTTTCTCTTGAGTGACAAACTGAACCCTCATTTGTTGATATTAACGACTTCATGGTAATGAATAATTACCCTCATCGACATAACGATCTGGGTGGTTTTCTCTTTGTTTGCTAGTAATATGTTGCATTTGAAACTTCCACATTTTTGCAGAGTACAACCATTTTGCAAACACACTTACCACCAGATATGCTTCCTAAACCAGAGACCTTATTCTGGCGAGCACGATCTTGCTTGATTACTTCATCCCGCAGATAACTGCTTTGAGGAGGACAGCCACTAAATTGCACTGGTTTGTTGAACTGTTGCGGAGTGTAGCTGTAAAAACAATATAAAACACTGGTTTAATATTGTTTTACGAACACAACTATAGTGCTAACAGCTAAAATTTTAGTGATGGTGGATGTACCTACAGATACTGAAGTGAACATCACAAAAGTTTCAAAGTGTTTTCTTGATTGCTGAAGCAATGGGGAACACTTCACACCGTAACTAATCTATTACATCACGCGATTGGAGCATATCAATGATTTTATGCATACAGGTTAAAGGTGTGTAATCATGAAAAGCTAATATTCGCTGTAAAATCAGAGGAACCTGATGAAAATGTGGAACAATCTCATAAAATTCTGTTCAGAACAGTCATTTTACGAAAGACGGAACAATGTAAAAACCAATCATTTTGAAGAAATCTTGTTGAATCCATTCTGATTCAAGAATACCACTGTTGAAACCTCTCCGGTGGTGTTGCGTTGATTGTGTGATTCCCCACGAACGGGATGTGCGTGAAGAACAACACCATAGATATATGTGGCGCGAACAAGTAATAATAGAGTGATCGTGGCGTAGAAGCTCTGCCGATATTAACGTGTGAACGATTGAACATTATGACTAGCCTACCCAGAGAGTGATCATGGCATGTGAACTCTATTGTTGCTTGCTGCCACAGTGCGAAGATTTGCGCTCATGCCGCTCGGGATTTCCGATCG
>JGI24159J19872_10007527_pt1 | contig 14262 bp, 11 predicted proteins | sample Ectturendosymbi4_FD_19872 | JGI IMG/M metagenome (IMG submission 19872) | reverse complement strand
TCTTCACCTGTGTGCTTGCCTCACCTGCTCATCTGTACATGCCTCATCTCTTCACCCATTGCTTGCCCACCATCATCTGTGTTATGTTGATGTCTATGGCGTTTTTTTTTTGTTTTTTTTGTTTAATCTTCCAACTTTTCCTCCTTGTTCTTGTTGTTGTTCATATAATGTCAAATTGTGACGACTTCTGGCNTTTTCGTTGTGCTGGACTCTATTAACCTGTGTNGAAAATTTATTAAAGGGCAATGTTCCTCAATCACTATTGTAGCTCAACAGCAAAACAAGTACATGATGAAAGATTGTAAGAGAACAACTTTATTTCCATGTGTAGCCATAAACTGAGATAAATTTGCCATCCTTGACAAGTGGTGAAGTGAACAACAACAATCTGAACAAAACCAACAAACACATGCAACAACTAAACAACAGTAAGTTAGGTAACGTAACAGTTCTCATTGCTGCTTCTGCAACTGCAGTAAATAACAGGTATTCCGATAAACTTCCTTTCACATTAACTCAGAAAATCTAAGGATCCTAACAAAATTTTGTAATTGAAAAACCTACAAACAATAGGAATTTGGTGAAAATCTGGAATCAATTAGTCAAAAAAGTGAAGAAAAAATATGGTTTCTCAGACAAAACCCAGGGTGTTCAGACCTAATTCTTGCAAGGGGCCAAATCTACCCCGGAAAAAGGCCAACAAGGAGGCAAACGAAAATTTTGGGACCAGCAAGTAGCCCTTTTGGGACAAAATTTCCCAAATTTAAAACAAACAAAGAATCGTTCGCGGCTACTCCTGGCAACGTCTCAGTGTAGATTGCCCTTTATCAGCCTCAACGCCTCCCTCACAAGAAAATTGCTTCCTTGTGAGGTGCAAATCCGATGTTGGGAACCACTCCATGAGATTAAACAAGAATTAAAAAAGAATTGATATCCATTAATATAAAGGTAAAACACTGCTCTATGCAGTGTTTTCAAAGTTGATGTTTGCGTGATCTCAACTTGTATGACTAAAAGACGCTTGTGCAAAAAATACAGGTCATCTTAGTAAACAGTTGGATAAAATTATAGAGATGCAAGTGTGTATGAAAATCTCACAGGAAAGCCTGGAGATAAATGGGTTTTTGCTGGGACAATGACTTAAAGCAGTTATGAAACTGGTCATTTCCATTTAGAAGAGTTCAGACAGAAAATTTGCTCATGAGGGAGTGCATAAAGAGATTGATAATTCATTCAAATCAGATATTACTGATTTAGCTGATGGTAGCGATTTAGATTTTGACCCAATAAAAGAGCAAGCAGCATATTGTGTTAATGTAAATTGGTCTTTTGCAGAGCGCAGGAGATACAATATATCTGGGCTTAGATGGCACATCAATCTTTAAAGCAACATTTTGGAAAGCTACTAATACCTGTTCCTAGACAGCTTGTTATCTTTTACAAAAAAGATTTATTACAGTTGGGGTAATGAAAGGTTGCTCTTGAATATATGAGAAAAGTTTTTGATAATGGTGTTCATTTGTGGTAATATTCTTTTGAAATACAAGAAATTTAAAATATTTCAGGCCTCAAAATTCAGCATGCATAGCATGAAAGCCAGAAACCCTGCATTATTCCTGCAGCAAAAACAAAAAGTGACAGCCGTCAAAGTGGAAAAAAGTCAAGAAACAAATTAAGCCTCAGGTTTACACATGGTATGGTTCTTTTATCGACAACACTTGGAAATGTGAAACAAATTGGTGGCAGTTGCAGGATGAAATGCAATACAAAATTTATGGATAAAGAAAAAAGCACAAATCAATTTTTGGTCACTGGAACATATGTTTGCAACATTTTTAGGTCACTTTAACAAAAAAGCAAAAAAAAGTAAAAAGAAAGCCAAGACAAGAGAAAAATTAACTTCAAGGCACAGTTTGCACATATGTAATGCTAGTTTCGTACAAATAATTTTTGTTGTTAGCTGTTTTTTTTTTTGGTCATAGACCGAAATAATTTTGAAATGACCAAAAAAATTAACGTCATATTAGTCAGAAGGTCTGAAAATATAGGCTAATGAACACTGTTATGGTGAGTTTTAATACAACTGTGAGACAAATGACCAAAATGTTTCAGTGACCAAAATGCCTCAGCAAAAAAAAAACAGGTTGCAAGTACCTTCATTTATTAGGAATGCCCTTTGCAAAACTTGCTTTACGTTGTATATATGTGTACTTAGTCATGCACTCCATAATGTCAGTTCATTATGCCCATAAAGCCACATTTTTGCTTATAACCTTAAATTTATATAGAGGTTTATGTCCATTTATAAATTGGGTCAGCAAAAATGTAAAAATTCTAAACAGGTCTATGTCCACAAAGGGGTAAAAAAACAAGGGGGATGTCCCAAGAGTTTTTAAATTTGGTTGATTTGATACGTACCACTATGACCTACAACTGGTCAGAGTTTGAAGAAGTAACTATATAAGGTGAAAAGGCAGGAAAACTTTTAGCTGAAAAAATTTTTTTGCCATTTTCTCAAAACCTCATTTTTTGACATAGCCCAGTTTGGTTTTACAGTGACGATGTGCTGTTGATATTTGAAAGGCTTGAAATGCTTGTCTGTTGATTTTTTAAGGGACGTTCAAAGTGCATTTTGTTACGAATATGTAAAATCATGAATTGTTTTTGAACTATTCACCAGTACATTTAGGTTTCCTGTTTCATTCACCTATACCAATGCACAAGATATCTCAATAGTGCTCTTAAATCATTCTGGCAAATTTACTTTTGATTCTATACTTGTTATTAGTTTGCAAGGTCATGCTTTTTTCTACCAAGCAAATTAAATAGATAAAGAAGATTGTCATGACCATTGCTTCAGGTTTAACCAAGAGTGTTTTGCAAATTATGCGCTTTATTTGCAAAGGTTGTTTACTTTTGAAAACACTTCTGTTTTCAGTTTTGGTGTAGGTTTGCAGCACTGCGTGCTAGTGAACTGTTCACAGCTATTGAAACCATGCACCACTGATAAGGTTAATCATCCTATGCTTAAGCCAATGCTTGTATTTCAAGAAAAAGGAGGAAAACTGGAACATTAACCAAACAAAAAGTTTTATATGGAGAAGAAACTGTGTCTTAAAGCAGCACTGATACTGGTAGGTGTATGAATTTTCAGTTAACACTTGAGTGTTTGTGTCTAGTGTATAGACTGTAACAGCAAAATCCCATTTTGACGTCTTCTTTTGTTTCTTGTTCATCCTGTCAAGTAATGCATGACTGTGACCACTGTCCATTGTCAGCAGTCACAAACATTTACGCGATTTTTTGTTTTATGGAATTCAAGAACCAATTGTTTTTGTATTTTTTGAAGAAGATAAAAAACATTGGCTTCACTAACTTAGTTACTTCTGCCTATTTAGTTTTGTAAATGGTAATATGTTTGAAGAACAAAACCAGAAAGACTTGCATGAATGCATGCAAGTTTGCTAAATACATGCCCTTAGCTTCTTGAATACTGAATATATATCAGCGTCCAATTGCCAAGTCTTGATGCAGTGAAGTGTTTCAATTAGAATCATGCCTGTTTCATGAATGCTTGAATTTATGAACATAAAAAAATGGTTCTGTTCTGTACGTTTAAGGTAATCTGTGGATTAATTATTATATTAGAGCAAGTTTTTGCAACTTTTTTTGCAGCTTCCTAAATACTCAAAATATATGTAGTAGGATGTTTTACGCTGGTTCCAGGAATTTTATATTGCAACTTTTTCCTTTTTTACATGTAACTTTTTACTGCAACTTTTATCAAGTATTGTGCAAAATGTAAAAGTGTGATTTAAAAAATATGCTTTAAAACTATTTCAGTATAGTTCTGTTCCCTTTGAAGACCGATTTGAACTGAATAGTGACTTAAAAGCAATTGTAGAAATGACCTGTCCAAACATCAGTCCAGAACTGTATGCCAAGATGTTAAATTGCCAAGCAACTTCATGTAGTGTGCAGCAAGGTTTTAGCATGCTGCACAAACTGTTGGCAAAAGATTGCCATTTCTCCCCTGATAATGTTTGGAAATATTTAGCATAATATGTAAATAAATCGCTTGAGTAAGTTACTGTTGTTTAAAATGCTTGTGCATAAATGCAACCTATTACTGCAACTTTTAACAATAAATGCAAATTTCTCACGATTTTATTGCAGCAAAATCTTGCCCTAATTATTATACTGAATTATCATTTAGTTTGCATGGTGCCAATTTCTGATGTGTTTTCACATGTAAATATTCATATCATATCTGGTGTAATTATAGCAACATTTTGACATTGTGTTTCAAGGTGGTCGTTGCCACTCATTTCCTTTCCCTGGTGTTTGCTGCATGGCAATCACACAGCGCTGGTAATGATGACAGCACTCCCATCATAGTGTGGTGGTCTGAAATGTTTCCTCACGTTACTACACCAGGTGTGTTACAACTTTGTTGACTCAACTTGTAAATGCAAAAGCTTGTGTTGAGATAAAAGTACCCGCATGTTTGTTGGGGAGAAAACGTGAACAAAATGAAAACAGGATTTGTTAAGAAGTGAACAGCCTTTTCAATGCATAAATTTGTTAGCCTTACGCCTTTAATGCGTCTAAGAAACAATTTGAAAATGAGTGGGTGTTTTGAGAAACACTGCAGTTTTTGCATCGAGAAAATGGCTTATTGTGAGACGCTGCCAGAATTCATTATAAACAAATGAACTGCACTCAGCTTGCATGCAGATCTTCTGCTGTTGCTCTGCAATTTTGGCAATTGCCTGTCAGTTTTTTTTGAACTTTTACTATTCTGTAGTGAACATAACGTAACGTTTGTGTTGTGCTGGTCGTAATACTGAATTAGTTGGTTGCTTTGTCCCCAGATAGTGTTGAGATGTAGGCCGATAATACTGTGTTTATGTTGGTTTCCGTTTGACTGTTTATTGCAGGCAACGAAAATGGAATTTACAAGGTTCATTGTCGCGACAATGAATACACATGTTTGTCTTCACAAAATCGTGAGTTGATTACGGACGAAAGTCATCGATTGACGACCATACTAATTTATGGAACTGACTTTCGAGCTTACGAAGCTCCTTTGCCGCGCAAATCGAACCACTTGGTAAGTTTTTTTGAAAATGGTCTTTAGCTATGTTAAAAGATAACGTTGCTGCGAGAGACATAACATATTCTGAAGTACTGCATAACCTATATGCCAGTCTTTCAGATCTTTCGTGACTTGTTAAGCAAGACGAACAGATTTGTGAAGTCGGTTTGTTTTCTTAGTTAATTATTTGCGTTTTCATCTCTGTATTAACTAGATGCAAATGCCAAGTGAGGATGTTTCTGTTGTTGACAGTGGGCGCTGCTGCACGAGGAATCACCGCAGAACAACCACATGCTCTGCCATGCGGAAGCTTTGAGTGCATTTAACTTATCGTCGACGTTTAAGAGGCACTCGGACTACCCGCTCACAACTCAGCACTTCCCGAGTTTAAAATATCTTCTTGAGAGGCCAGCAGTGTCCATCGAATCGAAAAATAAGTAATTTGCGCTGTTGGCATTGTTTTTTATAGCGTCGAATTAAAACAAGGTTTAATTTATTTTTCCTTGCCAGTACTATCGTGCTGGCTATCCTTCAATCCCTTCGCTGAAGACTTCTATGTTTTTTCTGCTTTAGACGTGGTTCAAACTTGTGATTATGTGTGATAGGTGGTGTTGTGTACGGTTAAATGGATTGGCTGGAGTGACAATTACAGAAACATTACCAACATCACGGAATTTCTTCATGTGTTTTCACCGCAGGTTTCGAAAAGAAGGATTGGCACCCATAGTTTATTTACAATCCCATTGTGACGTCGCTTCCGACCGCGATCGTTACGTATACCGTCTGATGAGGAACATTAGTGTTGATTCGTACGGAGCGTGCCTTAACAATAAGCAGTTTGACGATCCCGACCTCATGAACACTGAAAAGATGTCAGACGCGAAACTTTATGATCTTTTAGGTACGTTTGTGGCTGTGTTTTTCTTTTCGTTGAGAAATTTAGTTGTTTTGTCTGAAGTTGCTTAAACATCTGTAATTTTTGCGTTTTCAAATATTTCTTTATGACTGAAAAAAGCATCGTGACCGAATTAAACTAATTTTTTTCGGTCATTTAAAAAGAAACGCGGTCAATGACTGGAAAATCACCGAAGAAAATCGCTTTGTGGTTATGTTACTTTAGCGGTGGTGCCAAGCCGAAAGCTTTCGACGAATAGGAAGCGGAAGAAAAAAAATGATTGCAGATGAAATTCATTGAATATGATGTGGTGATGTAACTGCTACAGTATCTTAAGCAGTGGTTTCCAATCTGTTTTTGCCCATGACCCACCCAATCACCCCTAAAATCCTGATTGTCCCCATGCAGGCCCGGAGCCACGGGGATATTCAGGGGCCAGTGCTCCCCAATTCTTGTTGTACCCCCCAACTTTTGTTGTGCACAGAAAACTTTGTCTTAAATGTATAATGAAAACAAAAATCCTGCCCCCTAAAATTTATTTTGCCTCCTAAACCTTGAAATTTGGCCACGGACCTGCCCCATGTGGCGATACATAAATCTTGTGATTTAAAAAGTAAACTCCGTTTTAGCTAAGAAGCTTCAAACGCCAATACCATGGTTTTAACAAGCTTCCAAAGAACATAGCACCCATGACAAGAATGAAATAACAAATTAAATTTGAAAATTTTAACCCAGGCCTCGTTAGTTGGCTTCAGTGCCCCCCCTTAAAAATCAAACTAAACCCCTGTAGACACCCCGTATTTCGAACCACTGATCTGAAGATATGCAACAACCTTGTGGCGGTAAACGTTTGAGTTTAGTAGAAACTAAAAACAATGGTCTGTTGTGAAACATTCTATAAAAGTTTTTTTTTTCGAAAAAAGGTTGCGATTAGGAAGCATCTCTTGTTCTGTTTTTAACCACAGATGTCTATATTGCAGATCCTTGAATTGTGTTTAGAATATCGAAATTTGACGTTCGTGTTTACCCATCCTTGCAGTTTCTGTGTGAGCCATAGAATACTTGAGCTACTGGTCTATACAGCCCTGCGTACCTTTGATAAGTTGAATTATGTTGTACCTAGTTCTAATGTGGGGATGATGAATGAACTGTACTGGCTTCTAGGAGTCGGTCAGAACATGTTCCCCGCCTGCTTGGTTTTTCTATTTGATATACGCGGTTAGAAGAAACCCAGATTTAAATTTTTGCCAGCACTCGCGTTTTCTCCAGAGATCACTCGATTTTAGTCAGAATACCGGAATTTGTACCAACGAAGATCGGCACTTTATTGAAGAGCAATTGTTCTGAGTTGAATATTTGCATTCGTTGTGGTCATGACAACTGTAACCTGGAATTATCACAAACCTTGACACCGTTTCACTTTTTATAAACATGTAAGAAAAACCGCCTAATTCTGTCAACAGAATTGAAAAATTTCCTGTTTTCGCCAACCGCGATTCGCTTCTTTTTTTACCATTTGACCTGTGTCTCTCTTTAGCGAGGCTTTGATGATGGTGTAGCGCTTGTGTAATTTCAACCACCAGCTTTCATGCAGCCAAGTACAAATTTCACATCGCGTTCGAGAACTCGATTTGCGACGACTACATAACGGAAAAGCTTGTTCGCCCCCTGCACCTGGGCTCGGTGCCCATTTACAGGGGGTCACCGTCTGCGCGTGACTGGGCCCCGTCTCCTCGCGCCGTTATCATGGGTAAGTTTGAAATGCATTGTGCGTCGACAATCCTACCGCTTTGTGCGTTGCGTTTTATTATCAGGGTTCCCATGCGGTATTGGAAGTATTGAACTGTGAAATCGTTTTTTCAAGACCTTGAAAAAGTATTGAATTTGGTCGAAATGTACATAAAGTATTGAAAAAGTGTGTAAATTCCAAATTCAGCCATTTGTTTATTCGATTTTGGCCTTTACCGCTGATGACACTTTTGGAGATGTTTTTGCATTGTGTTCCATGAATAAAATCTTGAAAAAATGAAGATAAGTGATGGTATTAAAGTTTTTTTCATTTATAGAAAATGGTTTTTGAAAATGTGTGGGAACCTTGTTTCTTTGTTGTTGTTATGATGTTCTGAGAAAAGAATTGGGTTTTGCTTTAATGCAAGTCATGAGTCGTAAGTGTCCTATTTTTGTGCGTTTCCCCGAGATTACAAATTTTTTTCTCGTTGGTTGGGTACCGCCGCGCTTTTGCTTCTAGACATACGTTTTGAATTTTTTTCTTTTGTTTGTGAGTTCAAACTTCAAGACCCGTCCGATTTTCGGTTTTGCGCATCGTGTCGTTTCTTCTTGTGACATCACAATGCTAATCGCACAGCGGACGACTTCGAATCGCCCGAAAGTCTCGCCGAGTTTGTCCGCTACTTGGACGAAAACGACGATGCTTACTTGAAATACCTCGAGTACAAGACGCAGGGCGCCATTTCGAATGCCATGTTGCTGGAAGCTCTCCAGCGCCGCCCGTGGTCGGTGGACGGAGTGAACAGGTCGAACTTCGTCGAAGGGTACGAGTGCTTCCTGTGTGAGCAGGTAGTTTTTGTCCTTTGCCGCTAGTAAGCGAGCGTAAGATTGCTTGCAAGCAGGCCTGTGGGGCTGGAGCCCCAGGAATTTTGGATGATTGGAGCTGGAGCCACAGCCGGAGCCAAAAACTTCCAGATAGTGGAGCCGATGCCTGAACTTTGAGTCCCGGCTCCACAGCCCTGCTTTTCAGTAACAGTATGAGAATCGAAATTTCTGTTCATTTGTAGACGACGTTTCAATGCTACTCTGAACTGTTGGACAGCCGTTGTGGTAGAAATTGTTTTCCTCAAGAAGTTTTCGCTTAAATATGATTGTTTTCATTCAGCCAAATATCGTCTCAAAAATGCTCTGCGGATATTTCCTTTGACGCCTTCGTTTTGACCCCCAGGACTATTTATTTTTTCTCCAAAAGTGCTTTGGTTCGCAGGACTCCAGCCAAAATCGCAGTAAGCAGTAGTCCCACAAACGAAGTTCAGAAAAATCGTGACGAAAAGCGGTTCTTCTCGGTACCCGGCACAGCTTTTTTCGTTCGTTCATAAAATGTGCGAACTTATGATTTGTTGTGTTCGTAAACACAGCTACTGATCCTGCGGCCAATGCATGGCGCGCAATTCCGTTGTGTTGACACATTTAAATTTTTGTCCCATCGATATTTTCCAACCTGCTTTCAATGACTGTTCAAGACTTCAAGGCTTTCTTTCCGGATAGCGTTGTTGGTGAAATTGTGTCAGCCTCATGATGTCGTAGTGCTGTAGTAGGTGAGACCCGCTTTAACCTTTTAGGAGGTCGTTCTCTGTAGAATGTCAGTATCTCTGGTCCCGATGGCTTGTTGTCAACCTTGGCAAAGCAGCGTCTGATCGTGGTTGTGTGAGTCACAACGACTGTCTACCGCCTTTCACAACATTCCGTGGTTTATTAGAACGTTGAGATGCAACGCCTCATAAGAATCAAAGTCAGGATTCCGTGTAGTTTACTGGCGGCATGCCTAAGCGATCTTTCCTTTTTCGTAAATGCGCGTCGTATGGTAAAGAAGCCATTAGAACGTTTCATTTGTGCTCCATTAAAAGAAACCTGTTGCGCAGGCTCTTGAGCAGTGTTCGTTTTGTGAAAACCACTTGTAGATCGAATTTCAATTGGCCGTCCCGTCCGTGACGTCATCCGGGACGCAATTTGCGGGTTGAGTGCGTGTAGAATGTAGATGACGCTAACGTAGTTGTCGGAGTTTTTTTAGTTAAGTTGTAGGCGCTTTATTGTGAGTCTGGTCTCGAACGTTTCTTCCTGGAGAGTCCCTCCGAAATTGTCGTCGAGTTTACGTTGAGGGTTGGGTTAATTTGATGATAGCGATAATAGAATGGATAAATCTTTTTGGACCACCCTGTAATACTTGGTCCTCAGCTATTAGCTGCTGATATGCATGAACCAATATCTGCGTTAAAACTGATGGTGGCGCACGCTGTGACCCAGATGTGTCTTAAAATTTCAGTCAAAGGGCTTGAGACCTCAAATTTCGGACCATTTCAAGAAGCTTGTGATTTCTACGTATGTTGCCATTTCACAGTGGCGTAACTGACAGGAGGCAGGGCGTGAGCCGCCCCCCCTGGCAAGCTAAATGTAAAAAATCGGCTCCCTTTAACTGACATTTTGATCTTTCTTTTGGTTGTCGGTAGTGTGTTGATTTTGGACTTTTTCGTTTTTATCGGTCATTTTTTCGCTATAGTGCAGACATCCACGACATCTGGATTCACCCTACTACGGTGGCCAGTAGGCCCTCTTCTGCTAAGTTTTGCCCCTCTGGCTCAAATCTCTAGTAACACCATTGCTATTTCGACCGAAAACGTCGTATAACTGATTAACTATCTGGAAGATGCGGTAACGTAGTGAACAGATCTATTTTTAACATAGTTAAAAGCTCATGATGTTATTTGCAAGCGCAGCATCTCCCGTCGAACAGTTTTCACTTGTGATGCTCAGCAAAAGTCCGACGAACTTTTTCATTCGCGAAAATCCAAGACTTTTTGTCAGTGTTTTGACCAAAAACCGGGAACATCCGAAAAAACATAATTGCTTCATTTCAACAAACTGGCATTTCCCTGTGTTCTTCGCGTATGCTTTTTTGCCAAACTGATGCTGTTGCAGATGCACAAAATGAAAGAAGCAGCCGAGAGTGGAAACCCCCTCCCCCAAAGGATAGTACCTCATAGCCACTTGGATTGCCCGCCGCCCACACCATCGTTTGGCAGTGTTGCCGACATCCCGCCAACCAGCCAGTGAGTACCAGCTACGCGTGGAACTTAAACTTGGTTTATTTCACCTGTATATTCGTGTAAAGGATAAATAAAAGCCCCGATCCACAGAGAAAATTGCACGTAACACAGCGCTGTTCGCAAACTGTGTGTTATCACGAAGGTTTTAGAAGAAAATTGATTGTTTCACGATAGTGGTTTGATTGTTTCGTGGCAGTGGTTTGATTGTTTCGTGACAGTGGCTTCATTATTTCGTGACAGTGGTTTGATTGTTTCATGACTGTGGTTTTGTTGGGGGATCTCTGAGCATTTCGTTTCGCCATTCTTTAAAATATTTATTGGTTCGAGATGTTGACGTTTCTATGAAGGTTTGCAGGTTGCTTGGCTGTTAGTTCAGTACCTGGTTTGTTGAGTACGCGGCCAACAGTCTTTACCGGCCCTTATAAAATTGACCCCAGTCATCGCAAGATCTGCAGTGACACTTTTGTCAGTACTGTGGAATTTCAATTTGAATTACATTTGTCTCTAATAGCAGCGAATTTCCGTAGTTAATTTTATCCCAAGGAATTTCAGAACAACCCAATTAAATTCGACTATCCGACCTCATGTAAAACTTGTAACGGAAGTATGTGGTTTGGAAAGTTATACATATGGATACCCACGTACATACACATGCGCACATATACATATATTGCAAGTTCTGCGAACTTGAGAAAATACAAAATCAAGAAAAAGTACAAAAAATCGTTTATGCTCGGATTGAGAAACAGTTGAGTTTGTTTATTTCTTGTCGCGCAGCTTTCACAAATGGGTCGAAGATTACTGGCAGAGTTTGGACCAGGCTGTCGCTTTGCGGGACATGCTGCGGGACCAAGCGATAAACCCGGATGACCTTTGGACCTACATTGAAAAGAGATACCGGGCCGGCCACGGTGCTCTGCAGCACACAGAGCTTTAGGTTGCTGCGACGTGTGGGAGGTGCTTTATGTCGCCAGGTTTAACGGGTTAGCGCACCTTGCGTGAAAATCCGAGACACAAATGTTTTTTTTCAACGATCAGCAAGCTTTACGGGTGCGCTGGTAATCACAGAGTGAACGCCGGCGTAGCCACCGTCAGGAGTGGCGGACATCACAGAATACTCGGCGTGTGGTCCTGTTGTTGACAACACAAGAAAGAAGCAGCAGTATTTACGCTTGGAGGTGTTCGTTGGTGCATTTGTATACAATTGCGTAAGACCTTATTGCATTGGAATCGACACGTCCATCGTTTGCACCGGGTAGGCGGTGCTGCTTCCATATGACCCCCTCTCCGAAAACCTTGCGTCACACGAAACTTATAACAAATAGCCTTTCTGTGGAATGTCGCAAAGACCCTAAAATTTCAAACATTCTGGACTCGCGTTTGAAAAAGTTTCAAAACTTTTCTCAATTTTTTTCAAACTTTTGTGAAAGCAAATATACCTGTCGGATAGAGGCCCCTGGTTTGAGGCCCAGGAGGATCTTGGTGCCACCCTGGTTGTGCGAAAAACTTCGTGCGGGTGACACGAGTTACTTCGTTGTTTAAAAAATGAACCATTTTCGCAGTTCGAACGTCCTCCCCCGCCGCAGCGAGAACCTCACCTTAGTTTTCGCTCATTGGCAAATTTATATTTTTTAGGCGAGCAGGGGCGAAACGACGGGGGCCAAGGGAGGCACAATTCCCCGGGCAACGAATCGCTATGGGGGTCCTGAACCACTGCTGGGGGCGCCGAAAAGTCCCAAACAATGTCACAAGTGTTTTCTTCAATACAGAACATTTGCTTCCGAAAGACCTCAGGTTCGAACATGGGGTCGTCAGACTTGCTTCTTGTCCCGGGCGTCATCTGACCTCGTTATGCCCGCGTAGGCGAGGCTGGCAACGAAGCAAATGCAGGTCATTTGTCTTCCATTGGTCGCCCTGAGTCACGTGCGTTGGGGCGTCCGCCAGTGTCAGCCATTTTTTCTGCTTGCGTTTGATTCGACGAGCTGCCTGTGATTTACTGTCGATTGTTACGTTTCCATTGCGCGATTCCTCGCACGTCGCATCGCGCACGACCATTTCGTAACAGAACGAAAGATGACGTGAAAGTCGTGTCATCCGTTGATGATGAAAGCTGATACGCTGGTTTTGGTGGATACGTGGGCCGTGATGTCGACTAATACCGATATACGAATTCGCTACGCTTCAAAGGTTCCGTGGTGCCAAAAAATCAGAATCTTGACACAAAGTCTGATTGTTTTAAATTGTTGCAAAAAACACCCATGAACTTCAGTTTCTGTCTTGTCGCCTAGCAACGATGAACAGAACGTCGCAGCAGAGCGTGTCGTAAAGGCAGCAGGGCGTGTCGTAAAGGCAGCAGAGCGTGTCGTAAAGGCAGCAGAGCGTGTCATATACGCAGCAGAGCATGTCGTAACGCAGCAGAGCGTGTGATATACACTGCTGATGAACGGAGCCGCATTTTGCAGCAAAAGATGACGCGGTAATGTGACGTAGGACAAGCAGCATTGCACGGTGGTGCTTTCGCCGTTGATGTCCATCTCGTACCATTCATTTATCGAAGCAAAAGCCCCCGACAACAAGAACCCCCCAAACCCGATGGAGTGCCAATAGCTTTGTTGGCCTTCGAATCGTGAACACATGCCGTACCGTGGGATCTTGAACGTGTGGCGCGCGCACACTACAAGCAAAACACTTTGGGAATGTGTGAATGTGAACTTATTTAAAAATAGAGGTTAATGTTTGAGCAGATTTTTAAAACTTTTTAGGAATTCTGCACAAACCAGTGGCGCGAAATTTCTTGACATCCGATATTTTTCTTAGCTGCCACGGCAGCATACAGTTCTTTTCAACTACGTCTCATTTCGAACCGATTTTCAGTTTGTTTGCAACCAATATTCCATCATTTGTGCGCTGCTTCTGTGGCGCATTGCTCTCAGATTACCTCTCAACGACAACGTTTGACCCCTCATGTCACTTCACAGGCCGCATCTGCTCAAACATGAAAATGCGTTGCTCACAAGTTGTTCTTTTCGCAAATCAATCTAAAAAAATATTGATTTCAATTGAAGTTTTTAGTTACTTTCGTTTTTTTTCGAAAACGTAATTCTTAAAAAACTATCCAAACGTGAGTGCTGCAAAATATTGTTAAGGTTCTTGCCCCTCCTTATATCTACAGTATGATTGAAAAATCAAAGACCAGGGCGGCACATTTGTTCCATTGTTACCAACATCGGTGGTTTTGTGGCCCGCTGACTTGGCAAATTATGAAATGGTTTATATAGGGTTTTGAGTTCTCGTTTGAGGTGACATTTCGTTATCTCACGATTGGAAATGAATGACACTTGGCCAGTGACGACGGCCAGGAACCGGAGACAGCGGGTCCCACTTGGACTTGATTGGCGCTCTTTTGTTTGCGTTGTTGAAACGTCAATTTTACTCCA
>JGI24159J19872_10007526_pt1 | contig 14263 bp, 7 predicted proteins | sample Ectturendosymbi4_FD_19872 | JGI IMG/M metagenome (IMG submission 19872) | reverse complement strand
CCCCTACTGTGATTTTTACCCTCCCCCCTACGACGGGCCTGCTCTTTTGAGAGCTTTGCACCATTGTTTTGTTAAAAAGATAATGTACCACTCTAGATCCACATTTAAATAAGCTCTGAAGCAAGTCATATGTTTTTCAAAATAAAGCAAAAATTACGGGAAAATGTACCACTGGAGGCAGCTTTCAATCGTGTAGCTGCAAAATTTTACAAATTTTTGTTCTTTTTGCATGAATCTTATGCTCTTGAATTTAGTTCATAAATTGAAATGTGAAACAAATTTAACTCTTTTATCCACGTAGTCCCACATCTGCATTTCTCAATGGCGAGATTTNGGGGCNCTTTTCTGAGAGCTTGCCCTTAAATTATCCACCTCTGTGTAAGTTGTCTCAGTATCTGTANGTAATGGCAGCGTCAATTCCCTCAGCACTTACAAAATAATAAGCATCTTGCTACTTACGTTAGATTTTGCTGCTGACTCTTCTCGTTGCATTAAGATGATTTCAAAAAATTTAGTACAGGATAAGGCGGTAATAACATCAGATGAAGGTTGAAAAACTGAGCTTATGAACAGCAGGTCGAAGTCTAATATCTTGAAAAGATTCGTTTTTTGCTCGCCGGCGAGGTAAAGGGAAATCATTGATGAAAACGTTAAGGCTCCACATAATTGTGACTAGACCGTCACAATACATGTCATCATAAATAAATACCTAGAATGAATGCTATTATTGCTAAACAGTTACTGTGGTGCAATGAAGAAGACTTTGAAACTGAATCGCTTCTTAGCCAAAGTTCGAGCTTCAAGACATATAGAATTTATTTCACGGCCATATTCACGCATGTAGTTTCAAAACTGTGCAACAACACAAACCTACGATATTGATTTATGGCTACGCTGACACTGGAAACAAGGATAGGTTATATTTGTAACACCCACGGTTTTCAGACAGGAATTTGCGATGGTCTTGTAATGAAGCTTACATAACCATTAAGTGGGATACAGCAAGCTGGTGCGCCAAAAAGAGCTGCGAAAAACGTTACTCCAATTGGTTTACTTGCGGTCATTGATTGTGATTGCAAAGGGTCAGATACAAGTTTGTATTCGACTAGAAGCTAAGTAGTATAGGTTCTTTGAGGCGGTTTCGTTGATTTGCACTGAAGTATTTCTTTGGCTTATACTTCAAATATTTTATTAACCTTAAAACTTTGGAATTAGGGGTGGCATTGCTCCATTTCCCCCTCTGGCTACGGGCGTGGTGGCAATAGTATTCTGATTGCAGGCTAAAGACCAGTGCAGGAGTTCTTGATTGAGCGAAGTTCATGTGCACACCGATTCGGCAATTCAAATTAACCAACACAATTTTCAACAATCATGACAATTCAGTTTACGTAGGAAATCTGTATACTGTGTCTATAAATAATCCAGTGATAATGTTCGTTTTTCTCATTCCCTGGTTTTATGCTGCGGGGAAACATTTCCAACTGTAATGTAACCATGAAGTTTGCACAATTACATCACTTTTTATCACAAAATGTTGGGGGGGGTAAAAGATTTGATGTCCCCCCTGTCCAAAAGTTGAGGTGGACATGTCCCCCCCGTTCCCCCATAAACTCGGTACCTGGCTTGTACCGTAATTGGCAAGCATACCTTGGTATGCAATGCCAATAGGCACGATCCAAAGTGTTTTCAGCTGCAGAAAAGCACTCAGAAAAGCTTTCTCTGAGAGTGTTTGCTGCATAATAGAGTGATTTCACTTGCCTTTGAGCAGGGCCTACGAGAGGGGCTACAAGTGACATGTCGTACCAGTGGCGTACACAGAAAATTTTCATGGGGAGGGTTCATTCAGTCATAGACGTTGCTTGTGACGTCATAATTTTACGTCATATTTATGTTTCCCAAACCAACGTTTTGGCGAAGTTTGCGCTGATCAGCCATAGCAGACAAAATAAAGACAATTGTTTTGGATAAAGTAAACTACCGCGGAACCCAATCTTTAACATGCGTAGTTGGCGAAAGGTCTGCAAAAGTGGTGAGATGGTTTCTGGATGCAGACGATAATCGAGATTCCCACCAAAACCTAATTATTACTCTTTGGCCCATTTACAATGTTCCTTGAAATTTGCATGCCAATTCATCCGTGGTGTTTGCACTAAGTCGACAAATTAACAAGTAAAAGTATGCGAAAACAATTAATCTCCTTTGCGCATGTAATAAGTTTTTGTAAAATATCAAGCTCAAGGGTTTTTTTTTAATCCCACCCACCCCTTGCGTACGCCCTTGCATCGTACCCGGGCCTGCGAGGATGAAAGTGCGCACGCTAACTTTTTCTATGATCAAGCCCAAAACTGATGGTCGCTTTCTCTAACTGCAGCGCTGGTGGTAGCTGTATATGAAAGTATTAGCATTGCGGCTGTTTTATCTATATTCTGAGTACTATACAAACAAGCTATACAAGTTTCGACGAGGATTCAGAAGCTTGGGGGCCCGTAATCGGTCTTCGTACCCCCTGGTAAAATTCTCTCCGAAGCCCTGCCTCTGAGTATGATTGTCATCTTTCATCGAGGCATGAAATAGATCTAATAAACTGGCACGATATTTGATTTGTTCGGCAAACTTCACACTAAAACCATTCGGGGAAACAAATGTTGTATTTTGTTTACACTTTTTAGGGGCTACAGTTAAAACAATTTCCTGTCCAACAGAATAATCACAACACTTATTAACAAGGCGTTCCTTGTGTTTTCAAGCTTGTTGTTGCGTTTATCAACGAGAATAAAAACTGTGCGCAGTGTACTGGACGTTTATGTAACACTGGCTTGCATTGCCTTTTTGCAGTTTGCTTAGACCTTTTAAGTCTAAAAGCGGAGATGTTGTTTGATAAATGGCGTTTACTATTTGCTCTACTGTCTGCGATGTTTGCCATTCAAATCACTGTTGGACAACTTGAAGATCAAATGGCTAATGATGATTTTTTGCTGAATCAACTGAGGGACATATGTTTCATTTTCCAACAAAATCTCAAGGTAATGCATACGAATTTTTTACAAAAATTGTGCGAAGCTGAACCAGCTGCAAATTATCTTTGGTTTGCACTTTTTAGGTCTTTGGAGATAAAAGTCAATTGTACAGACAATCAAGCGAAGGAATTGGAAATGCTTTTGGCAGTGAGGTAACAGTAAATTACTATCCTTGTGTGCCAATAATGCCGATACTGTGGTAAAAGTAGCTAAGTGCTAAAGGAATAGAAACGATTCTATTTGAATAGATGCGCAGTTTTACGTGAAATCGACTTCCTATTAAAAATTTGCTGATCGATTCCTTGCTTACAGCCATCGTGGAGTGTACTTAACACGAATAGATATGAAAGCACATTGCAGATTTTTAGAAACAACTGTGTTCCTTGGCAGCAAAGATCGAATGAACTTAAGCATGTTGCACTACTCTAGAGTTCGCAGACTGCGCGTAAACATAGGAAAATGCGAGCAAAAATAGCATTCCATTTTCACGGTATCAAGTCGATTCACCCAATTCGATTCAAGTCTCGTCACTTCGAATTTTGCTCAAAGCTTTGCTAACTTTACATGTGTGATGTTGTTGCACCTCAACAACATATCTATAAGAAATCACCAGTCCAAAATATAACATAACTTTCTCATAGTTTTGTGTCTCACAACGAGGCAAGTACGACTAACGTGCATATTGTTGTTCCAAGTGTTTTGGAATGGAGATACTGTAATTCGAAAAACAGTTTAAACCCGCGCAATTTACACGATACAAGAGTGGGAACTAATCGACGCTGTATTAAAACCTTCAACTGAAAAGTCTCGGTTAAAATTAATCCCTGAGAGTACACGAAACGTGGTCAACACTAATGGAATGTTAACATTACAAGTTGAGCTTTTAAGCTTTACACCAGGGATGGGAACATATTTACTACCACCGGCCGCATGAATTGTGTATTATCGCTGGCGGGCCGCAAAATCAATTCATTTTATCCTAAAATTTTACCTTCATCTACTTATGAGGAAGAGTGACTTATCTTAGCGTAGTATCTAAGTATTTGCTTATCATGAAGCTTCGTTTTGACGCGATGTTGTGCTCAGGGTAACGGAAAGTCTGATGCGTGTCATATCAAATGTTTCTTGCGGGCCGCAGGTCTCCCACCCCTGCTTTACACTAATGAATGTCGCCGTATTAAAAAGTTTTTAGTTTCAATGTCGCCGTATGAAAAAGTTTTTTTTTTTTAGTACTTGGTTGCAACCCTGTGAAGTTAAGAAAAAAGATGTTGTCGGAAAGAAAAGCAATGACCAACAGATTAAAAGATCTGCCATAAATATAGCATATGATGTGAACGACAAATTTATATAAATTGCAGTAACAGTAGCAATTAGCGTCGCATGTTCTACTGAGTAACAACGCTTTTAATAAATAGTTTCTTATAAATAAACTTTTCTTACAGGCCTAAACCGGAAAAGCCATTAAGTTGGCACAGAAAAACAGCAGATTTCAGCAGTTCAAGCGAGGAGTTTTGCATATTAGTTATGTCCAGATTTAATTTTACAGTGGATCTTGCTGTCGCAACTTTCGTAAAAAAGTGTGATTAACACATATATTTCTACATTCAGAAAAGAGTGAACGGTTTCTACGGTTTGATGGGGAAAAAAAGAATGTATGAACTGCCTGAAAAGCGGGGTTTCGGAAAACAGAGGTATTTTGGTCTGATGGGAAAAAAGTCATTGCAATCAGGTAAAACTGTGCCAGTCTTCAAGAAACGACGTATTCTTGTAATGTTATACATGTTATACGGAATTGCCTCTGGTGATTTGGGGAGCAAGGTGGTTATAAATTGAAAGTTTGCTGTAGCCTATACAAAACCTAGAGCTTTCTCACAGAAGGCATATCTTTGGTCGTCAAAAGTTATCCCTCAGATTTTTGGTCCATAGCCGTAGGTCAATTTGCTACTTTCTTAGAGTTTGCCCAAAACGTTTTTCCCATGAAGCAATGGCCCTGCTTTCCCCTTAAAACCAACTGTTCTGGTTTCGCCGCTGCTGTCACAAATTAAGCTGACAATTTACCGACTGAAGCAGGCACTGGGCCTGAAATACGATATAGTCACAAGCGATTGAACATTGGTAAATTTAATGTGACATCTTTCCGAAAACTTGCCAGCAAAATCCGCGTACAATGCACATGTTGATTTTTTAAATATAAATCACAAGCGTTTTATGGTCCTATTTTTGTTGTTCTTTCCACCATGGAGAAAACTTAGTACCGTATTTATTTAGCCATTGCCTAAATGATTTTCCCAAAGAGCGCCTGAATTAACGATTTTAATTCGTATTTTATCACAGAATGCTCGATTGTATTATTTCACATCATGTTGACTCCAGAGCGTTTTTGTTATTTTTCATAAAATTCCGCATTCGCACGCGCTTTAAGCTGATTTGTTCTTTGTATTTCCTCGACGAAATGACGCAAAGTGAAGATTGTGATTCACTTAACTTCGAATCTATCTACAGCGACCAACATGTCGGTTGAACCCGGTGTTGTGCTAAAGCACAACCTCGTAGACGACATAGAACATTGTGGAAACTTCACGTTGTAATTGCTTGGCATTAAATCCTTCGACTCCTCCGCGTGTGAAGCTCACGTATTTTCCAAATCCGGTGCTGGAAAAAATGTTACTTGCAAATTGCCTACTTCGTCTTCTTGACTTTGCACATACTCTGCATAGTCGCCACTGCACGCAGTAAAAATTAACTCTAATGCAGTCCCGTCGCCACGGGGGGGCTTTGGTGGGCTTAGCCCCACCAAACAAAGCTCCAAGGCCCCCACATTGAAACGTAATACACTATAAATAAGTGGAGTTTTGGTTGATTCCATAATGTCAAGCCCCCCTGCACAAACGAAAAACCCCCCGCAGAACTACAAAGCCCCCTATTGAAAACTTTCTGGCGACGGTTCTGCTCTGATCTGGTCAGGGGCTTACCGAGGTTAGATGGGGCCCGGGGCAAGAAGTAAGTTTGGCGCCTCCATGTTCGAACTTGAGGTCTTTCGGAAGCAAATGTACTGTATTCAAGAAAGTAATTGTGACATTGTTGGGACTTTTCGGCGCCCGTCCCGCAGTGATTCGGCGCCCGGGGAATTGTGCCCCCCTTCGTTATGCCCCTGGATGTGGTCAACCCAAGAAAGGACGCGGCTGACGCTCAGCATGCAATGAAATATCCAGGGTAATGGGTGCACTGGCACAAACGAGTCAGCCTAACAGCTTGATCACACTCAGCTCCACATCAGCTATAACGTCCTAAAGAAAGTCGTTTTGAGCAAGGTTCATATTTTAGAAACCCAAACAACTATTTCGTACATGCTTTAGTTGGCATACGCGGGGACAAAAACAATAACGTTTGTTGATGCTGTCATTTTCGTTAACAATCGCGTGGACTTTTCTTTTAAAAACAAGGCCCATTGAACCTGTTTCTTCTATCGGGGGCCATTACAGGATGAAACACGGCCAGACACTACCGCACAGTAGTGTTTTTCAAAATGTTTTTCACGTCTCTTGTTCCACTCCTCGGCCACCTGTCGGTCGGATATGGCACGCAAGTAGTCCTCAATATTTTTGAATAGGTGTCTTTAGCGATAATGACAGTCAACCTTCTTCATGAGTATTAAAATAATGTTTAGAACTAGACGCGATCGGTTTTGCAAAGTGTGTTTAGCTTGAGCTCACTACTTGTGAGATTCCTCGATGGAAGGTTTGAGCATAAGACTTTTTTTGCCACTGTCTATTCCCTAATTATTAATAGATGGGGCAAGGGCGTAACGAGGTTAGATGGCGCCCGGGGCAAGAAACAAGTTTGGCGCCCCCCCATGTTCGAACCTGAGGTCTTTCGGAAGCAAATCTACTGCATTGAAGATACTTGTGACATTGTTGGGACTTTTCGGCGTCCCCATAATGATACGGCCCCGGGAATTGTTCCCCCTTCCGCCCTCGTTACGCCCCTGCAGATTGGGTGCGTCGATCACTGAACTGTTTTGTTTTTTTAATACTTGCTACAGAAACGGCTTTCGTCAAAAATGAGTTCGTAGAAAGCTTGCACACTGCTCTCGCTTTACAGAGGCATAGCATGTAAAACTTCGTACGGCAACAAGCAAGCATTTAATATGTATTCATTGAGACGTAGACATGAAATAACCGAAGATCTCTACATCGACTTAAAAAATCAGGCAAAAACATTTTTAACCAAATCTCAATTTTAGTGTTGAGTTGATATTGTTGGTGTGAACATTAAACAATTTCATACAAATTAAAGTTAAGGCGCTGGAACATCGAAAAAAGAACTGTTAAACAGGTTGTCTCGTTGAGCAACTCTCGACAGTTTCATAATTTTCTATCATGATTCAAAGTTGATGGCCGAATTGTTGGTGATATTAGAGTTGTGATAAGGTTACATTTTTAAAGGAGTTGTAGTCTGGTGGATGATCGCGTGCGCAAGATAAGTCTAAATAAAGAAAAAGCAAATGACATTATTTAATAATATGTACTGAAATTGAAATGAGAGGGTATCAGATTAGAAGCCAAAGACGAATGACCGATATGTTTTTGGTAAAAAGCACTTAACACCAAGTACCACGTGACCATAAGCAGTAACTTCAATCATCAGGAGCTAAAAATGTTAAAGTGCGAAAAACATGGTAAAACTAAACACATAACGTATATGCCATAGCTGTTTGTCGACTGTGCTGTAGTGAGATTGAATGCGTTCGTGAGTGATAGCCTGATGTGCAGAAAGTTTTAATCGGTGTTGTAGGATCCCTGGAGAAGCAGCTCATCATGAAGATCGTAGATAAATTCTGCAGACAAATTGAAGCCTAACTTCTGTTGGTGATCGTCTTCTTCAGCAACAGAAGCATCATCAGGGTCAACTCATGATTCCAGCGTCCGCAAAAAGGACGAGAACCGACAATTTACCTTAAATGTGTGTATTTGTGCGCAAACTTTATCCGTTTATTTTTTGCTCACTCCCGTCAATAACAAGCCAGTTTTCGCGTCAAACTGTGGTAGTAAGAGCGCACTTGCAAGCACTACGCTTGTTTCTCGCCGCGCTGCTGTTGAATACATACATGTCGTACAACATAACACGCGTTTGAATACTGAACGTGCGTCGGGCGCGCTTCAAACGCGACGTCAACAAGTCAGAAAAGCCTGCCGAGCATTTTTACTGTAACACCACTGAACCTTTCGAGAAGGTTCTGCCGAATTGTTCGAAAATCGGAATAGGGGAGACAAGAGTGCGCATGCGATCCTTGGAGATCCGTCTGGATTTGTCTTCTTCGCGGAAGTACTTCGTACCGTATGGCAAATGCCCGTACTCCGTGGAGGTGTGAAGCAGCGGATTGTACGGCGCTTTCCTCTTGCTGAACGGCATGAACGGAGTGTCGTGAATCCTCAGCCTCCACTCCTCTTGCTTTATCGACTCCCGCGCTTTTTCAAGGCATTCAAAGTCGGTTGCGACGCGCACAGACGGATGTAGAGGCTTGTAGCGCTGAGCCTGAACTTCGGCAGGCGTCCTAAACGGACCTTTGATCGGCTCGGGCAAGGGCGGGAGAGTAGCCTTCGAGGGACCAGGTTTCTGAGGAAGCGAAGCGACGTCAACCATTCCAGAAAAGTCATCCTGGACCGGGATGACCTTTCGGTGAGACAAAGGCTTGGCCGCACGAAGGCGGAACTCCATCTCTTGGGGGAACTCCCGAAACGGAGAATTGTAGATTCCGGCAATCTGATGAGTGCTGACGAGGTAGTGGTTCTTGCGCGCTTCGAACTGGAGCTTTTTCTCGTGTGCAATCTGTTGGTTGCGTTTGTATTCCGACAGCTGCTGTTCTCGGAATTCATCCAGTTCGCTTCTTACAATTTGGTTTTTGATGATCAAACCCTCCAAGTAGCGCTTGCGTGCGTGGAAGTTGTGCACGTACTTGCGCACGTAAAAACCTCGCCATCTTTTCTGGATTCTAACCGCCATGGCGTTGTGCAAGTTCATGCCCATGATCATAACCAGGTTTCGTATGCGGATGCGACAATAAGTCCGGCCCATGAATCCGCGCCAACATCGCTGAATTTGCACGGCAGATTTTGACAAGTTCCTGAAATAAAGCGTACATGAAAACAGATAACCTTGAAATAATTGATGTGCAATACGTGTAGCCAGCTGAGTGGCATCATCCACAATACAGTGGTTTGTCGTCGCGTGAACAGCGCGCTTCCCCACCTACCGCTGTGCAACTGCGTTCAACATGCACGTATGAAACGAAAATTAAGAATGCGTTACGAAAAATGTGGGGAAATTTTTCGCAGTATTTTCACGCAAAGAAAACAGTTGTTAGACTTTGAACTAACAATTTTCACCCAAAAATTAAACTTTCCACCGAAATTCGCCGCACCAAAAGCTTGGAAAACACGTGAAACACAATAAACAAAATGCAGCATTGCGATGAAAGCAAATTTAGGAAATAAATTTATTTTTCCGAATTCACGCATACTTTCGCCCTGCTAGTGCAAACCTCACCCCCATGCCGTCGGGCCAGACTGTCGTCTGAATTGTGTGTGCCAGCGAAGCTGGTAGGCTGAGTTCGAATCAGGACCAGGTTACAGTGACGTAGCCAGCTCAAAATTTTGGGAGGGGCCAAACATTTTGACTTTAAGCGAGCAACAGTAATTTGCTTGGGACACCGCCTCTCGAAGCCGGAAACGACAAGTTATGCTAGAAATTTGGAGGGGGGGTTACGTTGGTCATATCGGCAACCTCGTGCTAGTGCTGGGCATTGACGAACGGGTGCTATAAAGATTGAATTAAAAGATGGGGGCATTAATGGATAGGCGCAAAGGAAATATTCACGTTCCGTGCTGCCATTGACTTGCAATCATTGCAGCATTGACTGCGAAAGTGGCTGTGTAATTTACGGTGTTGTAACCTCTCGGTCGGCGCGGCGTCGCATGCGCGATGCACCACGAACGGGAAGTGAGCTAAGAATTTATGTATGTGGCGCGAAGAAGCAATGATATAGTGATTCTTGAGGATGTAAAGCAAATATCGACAACCATTGCTGTAGGCAGCACGGAGGCCTTCTAAAATGCGTGTACCTGCACCACAATTGACAAGGCATACAATAGCATGTGATAAGCACGAATCATAGTGCTGTTAACTGCAGTGGAGCACTGGGCAAAGGTGCCTCCAAGTATGTGTACTACACAATAAAAGATATTACTTGTCTCCGCATGTCATTGTGATCTTTCAGTGAGGCATAAAGAATTGCATTGAGATATTTGATTTAGTCAACAAACTTAACATTTAAGCCATTCAGAAAAAAACTGGTGTGGCAGGCTGATTTAATTTTTAGTGGGAAAAACTACACTGACTGTCTTGTTACAATCAAAAACAATTTCATGATCTGCAGTGTAAGCAGAGGACGATGAAGGCCCCTGAGGCTGGGACCAACACACAAATATCATCAGCAAACAGGAGGTGGTTCACAAGCATATTTCCCACAGTCCACCCTGCTCTGGTTGTGCTCAGCTGGACTGAATTTTCAATAAGTAAACATTGACAAGACGTGAATTCAGAAATATCCCTTGTCTAACCCCATTGGTTATGGTAAAAGGGTCTGAAAGGAAATGCCCCACTTCACTTGCATGGCCTGATTCCTATAACAATCTCATCAGTATGATACATTATTTTGCTTTCAATCACTTACATTTTTTCAGATTGCGTCTATTATAATTTTAGATTAAATGCAGCATTACTGCAATGTTGCCCTCCTTTTATAGTAGTATTAATCAAACATTGCTTGTGCAGCACCAACATCACATTCAAAAGGTAATTTTTCAGCAAAACCTGTGGCACTTCTTCAACATTAGTATGTAGTTTATATTTTCTGCATATTGTGTCAATTTCAATAAATAATTGAGTCAAAACATTTACTACACAGAACAAAGGTTATTCTTGTGTTTTGTATAAATAAAAGTGTTGTCAGTATACCGATTTTGAACAAATTCAGCTATTTTCACCACCAAAATTGAGAGGAATGAAAGGACGTCAAAAAACATGAAGTTTTAATGGATGCTAGAACTTTATTTTGAAAATCTTCATTTTAAAATGATGTTTGCTACAGCGATGGAGCCTCAGTACAAATCTAATTTCAAAACATGCCTTGAGACTTAGTGTGTTGAGTTTCAGCATTCGTTTCAAGCACTTTGTCTCAAGACTTGGAATTCACTGTAAACACAGCTTAGTAAAGCTCCAATAGCTCAAACTGTTCACTACTGGGTTCATACCTAAAAAAACGAAGTTGATAACAAAGTTGGCAACAATGGTTTGAATTCAAAAGTGTTTTGCTTGCAGGTATAACAACCTGCCATCCAACAAATTTAAGTGTCAAATATCACACTCATGTATAGGTCTGGGTCTCATTTCTGCTTTTATGACAAGGTATCAGTCTCAAAGTTTGGATCAAGTCTTGGTTTCAAAGGTTAAGGCCTTAACCTCATGACTGCTAAGCGGTAACACTGCCACCAAACATTTATTACACTCATCATGCAAACACAATTGATTTGAGAGATGAACTGTTCAATTCTACACAAACATTATTGCAACATACAATCTTTTGGTTTTAACAAACTTACTTTAAGTAGTGTCTTGTCCTTAAGCCTCGGTACCAGCTTTGAATTTTAACTGCTGCATCATATTCTTTGACCCTGTTTGCTTCTGCTTCAGCTTGTCGAATGAATGATTCTTTGACAAATGAGGAAGCTAAGTTTTCTAACTTCAGAAATGTTGCCATTGTAACATTAGAATATTTCTCAAACCCAATTAAGTTGTTTTATAACAGTCAGTCCATTTATGAAAAAAGCTTGCTCAGTAACAAGAACACAAACACTTTGAAAATAAAGAATGTCACAATAGCTTAAACTGGTAGAAAAATTATGAAAGTACCAGAACTTATTTGAAGCAATACTTGTGCACACTGAACAGCTTATGACAAATTTTCATTATTACTCATTTTATCTATTCATTAAAGGTAAATGCAACATACAAAAGCTTGCAAAACAAATGAGTTCCTATAATTTTTGCAAAGCGAACTTCAGTGAAAACATTTTAACATAAGACAACTAAAATGATCATTTTTCTAGCTGTGACATGCCAATGATAAAAAAACTGCATCGGTAAAAATAGAACTTTTGCGTTTTAAAGCCTTTCGCATATGTGTGAGCATAACATGGACAAATGCTCATTCGTTACCTCATTTAAAATGTCAACAGAATATTTGTTAATGTTTTATGCTTATATCATTCTATTTGGACATGATTCTATTTAGATTTAAGCTAAGTCATGTGCACCAGAACAACAAGTTTACATTATACAATAAATAATGAGATATAATTGAACAAAAATCTTAAGTTGTGAAATACCTCTAAAACTCTTGCTGCATGAAATAACAATTTTTCAGTGAAGTTATTGTTTCATTATTGTCAATTTCTATATCAACATGATGCTTAAATAGTTTCAAAAATTCTAGTAATATAATTGCATTAGGCAAGTTTTGCTTTATTTGCTAAGTACTATTTGAATATGACTACAAAGTGTTTGCAGTATTGGTGAAACACAGAAAAACTATTAAAAAAAGAAGCGGCTATAGGTCCGCCAGCAGTGACACGGTTCAAATAAACTCTGCTGAATTTTTCACACTATCAGCACCATCATCGTAGTACAGCAGAAGCATCTAAGTCTTCTGTGTGAGTGGTTTTTGGTTTGGCTCTCACCATTGTGGCTTTCACTTTGGTGGTAGTGGCTATACTTTGATGGGACCAGTTTTTATTTACTTTTTCAAAAAATTTCCATAACTTTTGTGCTTACAGTTTAGGGTAGGGGTTCCCAAACTGGGGTACATGTTTCCTTAGGGATACATTTGCTGTGCTATTCATTTCGAATTGCTTACACATATATCAGTGAATACTATTTTCAAAAATCATGAGATGCCTATTGGTATATATTTTTATTTTCTTTAGACTTTTTGACATAAGAAATTTTAGGGGTACATGCTCATCTATTGAAATGCTGAAGGGATACATGGTCAGAGAAAGTTTGGGAACCCCTGGTTCAGGGTTTGGGCTTTGATTTTGGGTTTGATTTTGGCTTGGCTTGCTACACCTGATACATATCCAAGACTTATTCCGCCAAGTTTTTTTCCTGTGAGATACTAGTTTGTTACTGGTAGCAGTTACAATCTTAGTTGTGGCATACGTGCAACACATGTGATGCTGTTTGTTGCAAACACTATCAATTAGGCTAATATTCTAAGCTGTGTTTAAGGCATGTTGCTTCTAATATGTTTTGTTTCTTTCAGCCTAGCAACATAATCTTTAAAAAGTTCCTAGGCACAATTATGGGGAGTTTGAAAAGTACAATATTACTTAGTGTGACTGATAGCTTTATGAAAAAATAACCAAATAGGAATTAAATCACAAACAGTGATATTAGATTTGTTGCTAGTGGTTTTCATAAGCAAACACAAAACATGAGTTGCAGAAAAAACGAAACCTGAAATTAGTAGCTTATATTAGAAGTACCATGTGTTTTTTACAGTTAGAACTTTATTTGTTATTTTATACAACGTTTATGGTCAACATGTCATATTGAATAATAAGTAACACTACTTCGGTATTTATCATGACTGCTGCTAAGTTCTATTGATTTTAGTGTGTAAAAGGTCATTTGCTTGATTGTTCTATGGTCCATACTTTTTTTATCCGATCTCTTCAAATGTTCAATGATGCTTTTAACAAATCTTTGTTTTTCCTCATATTTGACATCCATGTGTGACAGTGCCTAACTGATATAATTGTTGATGTGTTGGACCAGTGTACGTGTCATCAATATCGTTTTTGCACAAAAACAAAAAGCTCCATGTGCTGCTTTAAAAATCAGGATTAATTAGCTGCTTCAAAACTTAGGAAATTTATTTCACTGTCAATCTCATGATATATGCGTTGTAAAGCTGTTAATTGTAACACAACAATTGGTATTCTTTTTTGCCCAAAAAAATATAAACAACCAGCCCCATCAAATTTTTTTCTAAATGGTGTACGTGTACAATTTTTAAACCAAGTGAAATATCTTGGTATGTGGATAAATGCATCATTGAAGGATGATGATGACATTCAGAGACAAGTGAAATCACTATACTGTGCAGCAAACAAACTCAGAGGCAC